>Ga0070741_10001467_pt1 | contig 71755 bp, 56 predicted proteins | sample Coa_R1_4_FD_66440 | JGI IMG/M metagenome (GOLD analysis project Ga0070741, IMG submission 66440) | Surface soil microbial communities from Centralia Pennsylvania, which are recovering from an underground coalmine fire - Coalmine... | ecosystem: Environmental > Terrestrial > Soil > Unclassified ... | reverse complement strand
CAACGCCTTTACTTGGCTGGAGCCTGCCCCCTGCGGGGCCGCTGGTTGTTCAATCCAGGAGCAGGCGGGATGGTTCTCCTCCATGCCTCTCTCCTGGCCCGAGTTCACCCCCCGGCAGGTGATCGCATGGCCCTGAATTTTGTGGTGCAGGCTGGCGACGGGCGACCTCCGCCGCGGTGACGCAAGTTGACAACCACACAGCGCCCGCTGCATAGCCCGCCACGATGTCCGTGAAGTAATGCACGCCCAGGTAAAGCCGGCTCACTCCGATAGCGAGGATCAAAATCGTCGCCAGACAGATCACTGTAATGCGCGATGAGGCTTTCCTTATTCGAAGGGAGATGACCAGGTATGCAGTCATCCCATAAGCCATCAGCGATGCGAGTGCATGTCCACTGGGGAAGCTGAAGCTATGGCCCTGCAGAATAGCGACCGCGTACGCTGGGCGCGGCCGCTGCACCGCAGCTTTCAGAAAGCAGTCCAGAACCCCCGCCCCGATGAGCGCCGCCATCCAACTCGTAAGAAAGATCCAGGCATGCCGCCGGATAAAGTAGACGGCTAGCCCTATTCCCAAAATGCTAAGGACGAGCGGGGAACCGAGGAAGGTGATTGCTTCAAAAATCCGCATTCCGATTTCGGTGCTGTTCGAATGAAGCCATTCCAGGACCGTGACATCGAAACCTGTGAGCGCAGTGTGGTTAAGAACGTCTTCGGTAAGTGCGACGAACAGCCACAGTGCCCCGATGCTGATGGTGAGGCCCAGCGTCAGATGCAGGCCCAAATACTCACCGGGTGCAAAACGCCGGGCTAAGAATTTGCAGGCGTGAGGATGGCGTGCACGAACGTGTTGGAGGATGGAAGAGAGCGCGTGTTGCCTGGGATGAACAGCAATCCGGCCTAATCCTGGTTTGTGCTCCGCCATCGCTTGAGTCGAGTCCTTCACTATGCTCAGGATTTGGCTGCGGGTTCACGCCCGCAACCGAAACCGTAAAACGCAACCTCTCCGGTCCCCACCCAAGCGACAGCGACAGCGACAACAGCAAGTCGTCAGCTTCTTCGGTGCCGACCTCAGGCAAGGTCGTAGCGATCGAGATTCATGACCTTGTTCCACGCAGCGGCGAAGTCCTTCACAAAAGCCTGCTTGGCGTCGTTGCACGCGTAGACTTCTGCGAGCGCCCGCAACTGGGAGTTCGAACCGAAGACGAGATCGACGCGGGTAGCGGTCCACTTGAGTTTGTCCGTCGCCCGGTCGCGTCCTTCATATACGCCTTCCGATGCGGGAGAGGGCTGCCATTTCGTATTCATGTCAAGCAGGTTGACGAAGAAATCATTGGTCAGCGTTTCAGGGCGGTCCGTAAAAACGCCGTGCCTGGTCTGGCCAAAGTTCGCATTCAGAGCGCGCATGCCGCCAATCAGTACGGTCATCTCAGGGGCTGTCAGGGTTAGCAATTGCGCCCGATCCACCAGCAATTCCTCGGCCGATAGAGTCTGTCCGGGCCGGAGATAGTTACGGAACCCGTCCGCGACCGGCTCCATCACCGAGAATGATTGGACGTCAGTCTGTTCCTGAGAAGCATCGGTGCGGCCCGGCGAGAAGGGGATCTTCACGTCGTGCCCGGCCTTTTTGGCAGCCTCCTCAACGGCTGCGCAGCCGCCGAGAACGATCAAATCAGCGAGCGAGACTTTCTTCCCTTTGCTCCCGTTCGACTGGGCGCTGTTGAACTCCTTCTGGATCGTCTCCAGCGTCTGTAGAACCTTCGTCAGTCCGGGAGATTGGTTTACTTCCCAATCTTTTTGCGGTGCCAGGCGGATGCGCGCCCCGTTCGCGCCACCACGCTTGTCGGAGCCGCGGAACGACGCTGCCGCTGCCCACGCAGTCGTTACCAGTTGTGAGATCGACAGTCCGGATTTGAGGATCTTGGTTTTCAGAGCGGCGATGTCCTGCTCGCCGATCAATATGTGATCCACGGGTGGGACCGGGTCTTGCCACAACAGCGGTTCCTTCGGAACCAGCGGGCCAAGGTACCGCGGGAGGGGCCCCATGTCGCGGTGGGTCAGCTTGAACCACGCGCGCGCGAACGCATCAGCAAACTGTTCCGGGTGCTCGTAGAAGCGGCGGGAAATTTTTTCATAAGCGGGGTCGAACCGGAGAGCGAGGTCCGTGGTCAGCATGGATGGCGCGTGGCGCCTGGAGGGATCGTGCGCATCCGGCACCGTGCCATTGCCTGCCCCATTTTTCGGGGTCCACTGGTGCGCACCCGCAGGACTCTTGGTGAGTTCCCATTCGTAGCTGAACAGGTTGGTGAAGAAGTTGTTGCTCCACTTCGTAGGCGTGGTGGTCCAAGTGACTTCCAGGCCGCTGCCGATGGTGTCGGCTCCGAATCCTTTGCCAAATTTATTCTTCCAACCGAAACCCTGATCCTCGATCGCGGCGCCCTCGGGTTCGGGACCGACGTATTGAGCGGGAACGGCGGCGCCGTGAGTTTTGCCGAAAGTGTGACCGCCGGCAATCAGGGCAACTGTCTCCTCGTCGTTCATTGCCATGCGAGCGAAGGTTTCACGGATGTCCCGCGCGGCGGCAAGCGGATCGGGCTTTCCGTTTGGGCCTTCCGGGTTCACGTAGATCAGGCCCATTTGCACGGCCGCGAGCGGATTCTGAAGATCACGATCGCCGCTGTAACGCTCGTCTTCGAGCCACTTGCCCTCGGGCCCCCAGTAGATATCCTCTTCGGGTTCCCATACATCGGCACGTCCGCCGCCGAAGCCGAAGGTCTTGAAGCCCATGGATTCCAGGGCGACGTTGCCGGCCAGAATCATGAGGTCGGCCCATGAGATTTTCCGGCCATACTTCTGTTTGATCGGCCACAACAAGCGGCGCGCCTTGTCGAGGTTCACGTTGTCGGGCCAGCTGTTGAGCGGAGCGAAACGCTGTTGCCCTGACCCGGCCCCGCCCCGGCCATCGCCGATGCGGTAAGTGCCGGCGCTGTGCCACGCCATACGAATAAAGAATGGCCCATAGTGTCCAAAGTCGGCCGGCCACCAAGGTTGCGAGTCGGTCATCAAGGCATGCAGGTCTTTGACCACGGCATTCAGGTCGAGGCTCTCAAATTCTTTGGCGTAATTGAATTCCTTGCCCATGGGATCGGACAGCGGAGAGTGCTGGTGCAGGACGTTCAGGTTCAGCTGGTTCGGCCACCAATCGGCGTTCCGCTGAGACTTGCGAGCGCCGTGCGCTACCGGGCACTTGGATTCAGTGGAGGCGTTCTTATCCTTGATTTCGGGGGCAACGGTACCTGAGGACGAGGCGAGTGTATTTTCCATGTTTTATCTTCCTTGTAGTCCCAATATTGCCTGGGCAAATTAATGTTTGGCGCTGCACTGGCGGCAGAGTCCGAAGACCTCAACCACGGGTTGCGTCAGATCAAATCCGTGCGGAACGTGCGGAGACAAGCGTTTGAAGTCGATGAAATCACCTTCGATGTCTTGCACCGATTTGCAGCGCGAGCAAACCAGGTGATGATGGGGTTTGAGATTGCCGTCCACCAACAAGGTGGAGGCGTGCGGCGACACCTCTCGCAAAAGGCCGCGCTCAACGAACAGGCGCAGATTGTTGTAAACGGTAGCAAGAGAAATGGATGGGATGCGACGCCGGACGGCCGCGTAAATGTCTTCCGGAGAATGGTGTCCGTGAGAAGCGATGACGGCCTCGTAGACCACCTGGCGCTGGTGCGTGACGGCCAAGCCGTGCTTCGCGGCCAGTTCGCGGAACTGCTCATGGTTAAATCGCATAATTATTGAATAAGAATGAGTATAAAACTCTCCGGGACCGTGTCAATCGAAATTTAATGGTTCCTCCCGAAAGGAACGGTGGGCCGAATGGCGGCGCGCTGTTTCGACTCTGGACGAGATTCACGACCTGCAGGGAAACATCTCAACCAACCCTCGCGGGTTCAAACCGGAAAGCGCACTGCGAGCTCAAGCCGCGAGCTTTCTAAGCGCGTAGGCACGATTGGGACTCGTGCACGAAAAAGATCTACGAAGCCGAACCAGGCATGCGCCGCAGCCATGGCGAGGCAGGGTCATCCCCAGAATCTGGTTGCCTCAGTTCAGAACAGACTGACCATCGCTGCACACATTAGGCCGGCAACGACTTGCGTGAGCCCGTCAGCGGGGAAGAGAGCATGGGACCCTGCGGTTCTCTTCATGTATTGTGAGGCCCTCTTCCGGGCTTCTGCGAGCTGTTCAGCGGAGAGAGATCTGGAAAGGTTCTCCCTCTGGTTCTTTAGGTCGTCCATCAGGTCCTGGCTGCTCTGTTCGCAGATGAGATACCACATGTAAGCGGCCACCGGATCTTTCGGGACGCCTTTCCCCGCACGGTACATTTCGGCAAGCACCATTTGTGCGGAGGGAAAGCCTTCCTCTGCACCACGTTGACAGGCGTCCAAGTCGGGCATTGCGCGGGAAGCGGAATTCTCGGGGTCGGACGTGCGCGAGCCAGTCTGGCTCATCGTCATGAAAAGTAATTCCACGCGGTTGGAGACGCCCAACTTCTCAAAGACCCGGAATAGATAGTTCTTGACGGTGTGCTGGCTCAGCTTCATGCGTTCGGCGATCTCGCGATTTGTAAGACCTTCCGCCAGGCTTTGCACGACCTGCAGTTCGCGCTTGCTCAGCAGATTCAGGCCCTTCGCGTCTGTGGCGCGGAAGGTGGGCGCCGAGGCCAACGCTTCCAAGGCGTAGGCCATGTGCTCCCCAGTGGCCCAAACCTGGCCTTCATGCACGCAGTGGACGCACTTGCATAGGTTCTCGACAGACTCGGTGCGGCTGAAAATACCTCGTGCACCGGCCCGGAAGGCTTCGAGAATCGTCTCGCGGCTGTGGGAATGGAGCAACATGACAACTCGAATTTGCGGATTCGAGGCGCGTAACTCGCGCACAATTTCAAAACCACGAGTCGGTTCATCATCCAGATTGGAACTGATGACGGCGACATTCGGGGCATGCCGGGCAGCTTCTGCAACCAGGGCATTGGCACAAGTGGTCGAGCCAATTACCTCCAGGCGGCTATCGTTTCGAAGCGCCTCGGTCAGAAGACGAGTGTGGATAGGACTGCTGTCGGCCAGAAAGACACGGATCTTCTTGCCTTCGGGAAACGATGTGGGTGCCATGGTTCCTCCAACGCAATCGTGCGATACATCTCATTGAGTCGTGGCCCAAGGTCGAATTGTAGAAATTATGACGAGCTCAGTTTTCTGTTACGAGAGAGGGAAGTAACACTATCGGGGGGAGGCCAGAGTATGAACCGGAGCTAAGTGCGCGCAACTTCTACAGCCAACCATAAAGCAACTAGGGGAAGTGACGCACAACCAGATTATGTGTCATTCAATGTACCTCGAACCTCGTCCCGTATCAAGGGCATTTCGCAGAAAATTGCGACCTCTTCGCACGCGAGTTGCAATGTCTCTGAACTCAACAATATTGCGCGCCAGTCCACAAACTGCAATTTTCACGAATGCTACTGTGGATGACTCGAGGGCAGTAGCGAGATAAACCTACAACATCATGATTTGTGAGCCAGTTCGTAGTTTGGCGGCCAGAGTGTCTCGGCTGATTTCCATGCAAATCGTCCCACCTCGCATGAGGCCCGATCTTCTCTAGCACTAGAGAATCCCGCCCGCACTCCGGTGTGAGAGTCAATTCCTTTCAAATAGTGAAACTGGCCCGGCCCGCGATAGTACTTGCTTCGCCGGGTGTGAGTACCTCTTGCAGACATCTGCAATCGGGCTTAGCCTGCGATCATTACGGGCACAAAACCTCCTTCGTGGAGCCTCTCCCGCCGCCCGGAATTTCAAATTACAGGACTGTGGAAATTTCAATTGAATCCGGCAATGTAACGGAGAGGGCGAAGCTATGAGCGCGAGCATCCAAGTCCCGGTTTCGTCGTATCCGATCGCGAACGGCCCATTCGCGGTCGCACGCGCATCAGCAGGGACTGAGAAATGGTATGCGATCGTCACCCGTGCCAGGAACGAGCGCTCGATTGTGAACCGCCTGCAAGAGCGGGGAATGGAAACATTCTTACCCACGGTGACAGAAGTTCATCAGTGGAGAGACCGCCGCAAGCGGGTCGAAATGCCTCTGTTCAGTTGTTATGTCTTCGTGAAGCTCGAGCTTACCAACGAGCAGCGCTACCGCGTTTGCAACATCGAGGGTGTATTTGGGTTTGTGGGTGTGCGAGGGGATGCGATTGCAATCCCAGAAGAACAGATTGATGCGGTTCGTACTCTGATGACTCAACAACTCTCCTGGTCCAGTCATCCCTTTCTAAAAATCGGTCAGCGGGTTCGTATCCGCGGTGGAGCCCTGGATGGAGTCGAGGGCGTCCTGCAAGGGCGAAATGGAGACCGCACGCTCGTCATCTCCATTGACGCGATCCAACGATCCTTAGCCGTTCGTGTCGAAGGCTACGACGTCCAACCTATTTAGCAGTACGGGCCCATCGTTACCCTCTTTTCGTGAGGAGCCCCGTTCGTGCCAGTAAACGAAATCAAATCAGCCCGGATGTTAGTGGTGACGAGGGATCCCTCCGCCCTGCGTCCCCTGCGGGACGTGGGAGAGGCCCACGAGTGGCGAATCGAGAACGCCGAGAGCGGATGGGAGGCCCTTGAGAGGGTGCAATCTGGAACCACTCCAGACTTGCTGGTGCTGGACCTGCCGCGGGGCGACGTGGACAGCCTGCATACTCTGAGGTGGCTGCGCAGGGTGCGACCAGAGCTTCCGATCATTCTGCTTGCCTATCCGGGCAACGCCGCCCAGAGAATCGAGGCGATCCGGTTGGGTGCACAAGAATACCTGGTGCGGCCACTCGATCAAAAGAGGCTTGAAGACGCGCTCAAGCACCATCTGGATCCGATCTCTCACAATGGCAACCACAAGGCTATCGAGGCTGCGGATCCGGACATTGAACGACTCAACGACGACACTTCATTTATTGGAGTGAGTCCCGTCATGCGCAAACTGCGCACCCAGGCGGAGCTACTTGCGCAAGTTGATGTTCCCGTGCTGCTGGTAGGCGAGAGCGGGTGCGGCAAAGAAGTCGCAGCGCGGCTCATTCATAGGCTTTCAGCCAGGGCCAGATTCAAGTTCCTCAAGATCAACTGCGCGGCACTCTCTCCCGAACTGCTGGAAGCTGAGTTGTTCGGCTACGAACAAACCTCCGCTGCAGGAGGAACCAGGACCAAGGCCGGGCAGTTTGAACTCTGTGACAGGGGCACGATCCTGCTGGAAGAAGTGGCGGAAATGCCAAACGGCCTTCAGCTCAAGTTGCTACGGCTGCTGCAGGAAAATCAACTTTGCCGGATCGGCGGAGAGACCCCGGTCGAAATCGACCTTCGCATTCTAGCTTCGACCAAGAACAACATTGACCAGGCGCTTGCCGGGAAGGCGCTGCGCGAGGACCTTTATTACAGCCTGAGCGCGTTTACCATGCACGTGCCTCCGCTGCGCCAGCGCAAGCAAGAGATCCCCTTGTTACTGGCGCATTTCATGCACCAGTTAGCCAGACATTACAAGCTGCCGGCACGAAGTTTTTCACCAGAAATCATCGATATGTGCCAGTCCTATCCGTGGCCGGGGAACCTGAGAGAACTGGAAAATTTCGTCAAACGTTACCTGGTGGTTGGTGACGCAGATTTGCTCACCCGCGAGTTGGAATTAACACGGCGCAGTGACGTCTTGAACCGCCATTCCTGGGAATCGTCAGAATCAGCCGAGATCTCAACCGGCAACAACGTTTTCCCGCAGGAACGCAGTTCGAGTCTCAAGTCGCTGGTGCGGAGTGTGCGAGGCGAAGCGGAAAGAACTGCGATCGCTGACGCTCTGGACCAGACCCGCTGGAACCGCAAGGCGGCGGCGAAACTCCTGCAGGTCAGCTACCGGACGCTTTTATACAAGATCGAGCAATACCGGATGAGTCCGCCCCCGTATCTCTCACCGCACATGGGCATTCATGGATCCAAAGCAAACGGCCCCGGCAACTAGCAGCAGCGTCACTTCGAACTTCGTCGAGGAGACATGTATGAGAACTCAAGAATTACGACTCCCTCTTTGTTTGGTGACATTCTTTTTGCTACTGATTTCCTCCCAGTCCTGGGCGCAGTCGGGCGCGGGAGATCATCAGCCGAGCACTCCAACCCAGATAGCGAGAGCAGGGGATGCCGACATTTCTATGCGCGGCTCCAGCGGAAAGCCGCACGATGATGGATTCATCATCGGAACCGATGATGTGCTGGCGGTTAACGTCTGGAAGGAGCCGGACATTTCCCGGGCGGTTCCGGTGCGCTCGGATGGCAAGATCTCACTGCCCCTGGTGGGCGAAGTACAGGCTGGCGGGCAGACGCCGAAACAGTTGGAAATTGCAATCGCCAGCAAGCTGCAGAGTTACATCTCCGAGCCCGACGTCACGGTCATCGTCCAGGAGATCAAGAGCCAGCGATTCAATGTTCTTGGGCAGGTGACGCGTCCGGGATCTTATCAGCTCACCAACGCCATGACGGTGCTTGATGCTATCGCCCTGTCGGGCGGATTTCGGGACTTCGCCAAACAGAAGTCGGTGTACGTACTCCGGCCAAAGCCTGACGGCACGCAAGTCCGCCTTGCCTTCAACTACAAAGACGTGATCAAAGGCCGAAACCCGGAGCAGAACATCAGGCTCGAACCGCGGGACACGGTTGTGGTCCCCTGAGGGTCACATGCGCTCAAAATACATAGTCGTGGTGCTCTTGATGCTTGGGATCCTGCACAATCATGCCCGGGGGCAGGACCCTGTACCTGCAGATGCCGCGCTTTCGACCACCAACGCGCCCAGGATATCGGCTCCGTTCGTGACCGGCACGGCGCAATTTGCACCTGAACTTGAACGCACGAATTACCTCGATGCGGGGTTCAGCTTTGGGACGTCGTTTGACGACAATGCCTTAAATACTGCGGGTGACCGGATGTCGGATACGACGTTTTCGATGTTCCCGAACATCGCGCTCCGACAATCGCGGAGCCGAATGAACTGGAGGCTGAGCTATGCCGGCGGCTTCGCAGTTCATCAGAGGTTCAGCTCTTACAACCAGGGTTCGCACGACTTCGGATTGCACACGACGATACGCCTGGCCCCGCACATCGATCTCACACTGTTTGATCGTTACCTGATGGCTACGAGCCTGTTCGATCAGTCCAGCCAGAATGCGGGACTTGCTCCGGGAACCATTCTGCAGCAGCCGAATTCTTCCGTGATCCTGCCCCTGGCAAAAATCAACAGCAACAACGCGACGGTGCAGATCAACGATCAATTCAGCGCGAGCAGCGCCTTGGGCGGCAGCGCCACTTTCTACCAATCGCATTACAAGGACGCGCCCGTCGGCACCAGCCTGGTGGATACGGATTCCAAAGAGGCGGAGGCCTACTTCAACCATAGGATCTCGGCCCGGCATTTCTTGGGCGCCATCTATCGATTCCAGAAGTTTTCCTTTTCACCGCTCGCCAACGACATGACAGCGCACAGCGTCCTTGCCGCTTACACCCTGCAGTTGCGGCCGACAATGACACTGGCGTTCTTTGCCGGACCCCAGCACACGCAGACGATGATGGATGTCGTGGTGCCGTCGGTCGTGTTGCCGCGGATTCAGATACTCGCGATTGCGGTCCCACAGAAATCCTGGTCGACTACCGCCGGCGGCAGCTACGTTTGGAACGGGTTACATACCGGGGTCACTGTCAATGCATCGCGGACGCTCAGCGATGGAGGCGGCTTGCTCGGTGCAGTCAATCTGACCAGCGTAGATGGCACGTTCCGCCGCCAGCTTTCACGGCAATACACCGTCAGCTTCGCAGCGAACTACGGACAGAGTGATGCTGTTGGCCAGGTGCCGACGCCGTACTCAGCGGTAACGAGCGCACTCGGCAGCGTCAGCGTCAACCGCACCTTCGCCACGAATCTGGGCTTGACGTTGGGCTATGCGCGAGCCTTTCAACTCCAGGGGAATGGGCAGGGCATTCCGAACATCAGTCACAACCGGGCGTGGATCTCAGTTTCCTATCAGCTCTCCAGACCGCTGGGAAGATAAGAGATGCCAGACGATTTCGAAGACAAGTCTCGAGACAAGCCCGACCTGAGGGAGTATTGGCGGCTCGCCCGCCGGCGCTGCTGGTATTTCTTTCTGCCTTTGTTCGGAGCCTGGTTAGTCATGTTTTCAGCCGGGTGGCTGCTGCCGTCAGTGTATCGCTCGGGAACCCTGATTCTGGTTGAGCAACCGACAGTTCCGCAGCAATACGTCGTGTCCAACATCACCGGGGACCTGCAAAACCGGTTGGACAGCATCAGCCAGCAAATCCTGAGCCGGACCCGTTTGTTGCACATCATCGAGATGCTGAACCTCTATAAGAAGGATAGAGGCCGCCTGACGCCGGACGATCTGGTCGAACGCATGCGGAAGGACATCGATATCGAGTTGGTCCGTTCGCCCGGGAAAGACGAGTTGACGGCATTCAACATATCGTTTTCCGCGAGCGATCCGCACACCGCGCAGGCCGTCACCAGCGAGTTAACAACTCTCTTTATCAGCGAAAACCTCGAAGTGCGGCAACGTCAGTCGGCCAACACTACGCAGTTCCTGGGAAGCCAGTTAGAAGAAGCGCGCCGCCGCCTGGCGGAGCAGGAAAAGCGGGTGCGGGAGTACAAAGACAAGTATCTCGGCGAGCTTCCGACTCAGCTCGAGAGCAACATCCAGATTCTCTCCGGCTTTCAAAACCAACTCACGGCCGAACAGGATGCGCTGGGACGGGCCAAACAGCAGAACACTTATCTTGAATCGTTGCTGGCTCAATACCGCAGCGTTGAGACTTCGGTCAGGAGTGCCGATGCGGCTCCGATGGGATTGCCTGCGATCGACCAGGAACTGGAAAGACTGCACGCACAGATGGCGGATCTCAGCTCCCATTACACGGAGAAGCATCCCGATATTCGTAAGCTGAAAGAGCAGATTGCCAAAACCGAAAGGATGAAGCAGCAGATTGCGGCCGATCTCAGGAACAAGGCGACGGCAGGGCGATCAGACAGCGGTTCCACAGCGGAATTTCCCGAAGCGCCCGCCGGCCACATCTCGCCGATGATGGAAGTGCAGAGCCAGCTGAAGGCCAACCAGATAGAAATCGCCAACCGGCAACAAACCGTGAAGGAACTCAAGGCGAAGATCGGGGAATACCAGGGAAGACTGAACCAGACGCCGGTCCGGGAGCAGCAGTTAGCGGACCTGAGTCGCGATTACGATCAATCGAGGACGGACTACGAGTCCCTTCTGGGCAAGAAGAATCAATCCGAGTTGGCTACGAATCTTGAGAAACGCCAGGAGGGAGAGAACTTCCGGATCCTTGATCCGCCCAGCCTGCCGACAAAGCCGTATTCTCCCAACCGGTTCAAGCTTACCTGCATCGGATTGTTCGCCGGTATCGTCCTCGGGATCGCGGGAGTAGCGGGAGCCGAATTCACCGACGACCGGATCTACTCTGAAAAAGAATTCAAGAAGCTGATCTCCGCAGAATTTCTGACGCAGATTCCACCCCTGGTAACGCCACAAGAGGAACAACAGGAGCAACGCGCAGCAATCCGGGACCTTGTAGGCGTGTTCGCGGTCACCCTATGCATCCTGGCGGGGATTGCTGTCAGTTATTGGCGCAGTTAGGACGAAATGTACAAAGCGTTCTACAACTTGACGAAGAACCCGTTCGAGATCACCCCCGATCCGGGATTTCTGTTTCCGACCAAGAGCCACAACGAGGCTCTCACGGCGTTGTACTACGGGGTGCGCCGGCGAAAAGGTTTTGTGGTCCTGACTGGAGAAGTCGGTACGGGTAAGACGCTGCTGGTTCGTTGCCTGCTGGAATTATTGAAGGCGCGCAAGGTTGCTTATGCATACGTTTTCAATAGTTGCCTGTCTCCCTTGGAATTCCTGCAGTACGTTGCTGCGGATTTCGGGTTGTCCGCATCGGGGAGGAACAAGAGCGATTTGTTGCAGGCGCTGGGCAACTACCTGGTTGAGCGACACCAAAAGGGGCTCACAACGGTACTGGTGGTGGACGAGGCCCACCATCTCTCCCCGGAGGTTCTCGAAGAAATCCGGCTGCTGACGAACCTGGAAACGTCGCAGGCCAAGCTGTTGCAGATCCTGCTGGTAGGTCAAAGTGAGCTCGACGAAAAACTGGACTCGTCCGAATTGCGGCAGTTGAAGCAACGGATTGCGTTGCGTTCGCAGCTGGGACCGTTGAGCCTTGAAGAAACCAGCGGGTATGTCCGGAGCAGACTGCAGCTTGCCGGGGCAAACTCGCATGCCGCCGAGTTGTTTCCGCCCGAGACCGTCGCCAGAGTTCACCGTCATTCCCGCGGAATCCCACGGTTGATCAATACTGTCTGTGAGAATGCGCTGATTACCGCGTACGCCAACCAAGTGCGGTGCATCACGCCCGACGTCATTGATAGCGTGGCGGCAGACTTCCGGCTGAACGTTGCTGCTCCCCCGCGGCGGAGGCTGGCAACAACGGAGAGCGACGACGTGCAGCAGGCCGCAAGGATCCTGCTGGAGATTTACAAGCGTGTGAAGGGGGCCGACTCGATGGCGCAGCGGGAAACGATCGCTGTTGCGCAGGGAAAAGTGGAGCATGAGCCGATTATTTGAGGCGTTACAAAGATCCGAAGCGGAGAAGACGAGTGCGCCGTTCTTCGAGCCGCCTACTGCCGCTGCCGAGCTGCTGAAAACGGCGGAGAAAGGGCAAAATGAGTTCCGGCAGTTCGAAACACTGCCCATCTCCCCCGCGCCCGACGGCCGGTTGGTATGTCTGACAGCCAAGGAAAGCCTGGCGGCGGAAAAGTTTCGATACCTTGTGGTGCGGCTGCGGCAAATCCAGCAGACACGCGCTCTCAAGAGGATTTTGATCACGAGCACGCTGGCGGAAGAAGGCAAGAGTGTGGTCTCCGCAAATCTTGCATTGGCCCTGGCACGAAGGCATTGGCAGAAGACTCTGCTCATTGAAGGCGATTTGCGGCGGCCGGTCTTGGCTGAGAGGTTTGGCCTGGGCAGGCTGCCGGGGCTCACGGAATGGCTCTGCGATGGAACGGGTCCTCTCCCAAATATCTACCAGCTCGAAGACGCTGGATTGTGGATACTGCCCGCGGGGAAGCCGGCTGCAAACCCATTGGAACTCATGCACGGGGGAGGCCTGGGCGCGCTCATGGACGATCTATCGGAGCCGTTCGACTGGATCGTGATCGATTCTCCTCCAATATTGCCACTGGCCGACACCAGTATCTGGAACCGCCATTCCGACGGAGTTCTGCTCGTTGTGCGTGAGGGTAAGAGTGAAAAACGGCAGGTGAAGGCCGGCCTCGAAAGCCTTGGAACCTCGAATCTGCTTGGGGTCGTGTTGAACGGGTCCAGCAACACCGACCACCGGAAATATTACCAGCGCTACTATCTTACCGGCTCTCAGTCCGGGAGCAGCAATGGCAGCGCCGGTTCAAAGTCGGCCTAGTTCGGGCGCTCTCTCCATCGCAAGAACGCAAATATGACCCATTCCCTACGAAAATTTCAGACAGGAGAATCAAGCTTGAAGTTACGACGCTGGACAAACGGGAAAGCGTCGGGCCTTGCTGCAACGCTGGCCAGCCCGAACGCAGATCGTGTGGTATTGAATGAAAGCTCGTTCCGTCGAATGATCGTTGTGGAGAGAAAGAGAACGGAACGCTCGCACAAGCCCTTCCTTCTCATGCTCCTGGAAATGGGGACCTGTGCCCCTCCGGCGAAGAGCGGAGTTGCCCTGGACCAGATCTTGTCCGTTCTATTGCAGAGCACCAGGGAGACCGACATCACTGGCTGGTATGCGGAACATTCGATCATTGGCGCCATGTTTACTGAGGTAGCCATTGAGGAGAAAAACGCGATTGTCAGCACCATGCTGACCAGGATCAGCGGAGCCCTGAGCGCGAAGCTGACGCTGGAGCAGTTCAACGGGATAAGGATTTCTTTCCATTTGTTTCCCGAGGAGTGGGACCAGGAAGTGCCGCAGAGGCGGAATGGCTCAGCCATTTATCCCGACCTTGACAAGCGAGATCAGTCTCGGAAATTCTCCTGCATCGTAAAACGTGGCATGGATCTATGCGGCAGCCTGCTGGCACTGATCGTGGGCAGCCCGTTGTTTGTCATTCTTGCGCTGGCGATCAAACTCACGTCCGAGGGCCCCGTATTTTACCGGCAACCGCGACTTGGTCAGTATGGCGTGCCCTTTGCCTTCCTGAAGTTCCGGTCCATGTATGACCACAACGACTCCAGCACCCACAAGGAGTATGTGCGGCAGTTAATCGCCGGGGTCGCGGAGAAAAAGCCTGCGAACGGAAATGGCGGCGGAGTTTATAAGCTCACAAAGGACGTGAGGGTGACGCGAGTCGGAGCATTTCTGCGCCGAACAAGCCTGGATGAACTTCCCCAGTTCATCAACGTCCTAAAGGGAGACATGTCGCTGGTGGGACCGCGGCCTCCTATCGATTACGAAGTGGAGAGATACGACTTGTGGCACCGGCCGCGCTTGCTGGAGGTAAAACCCGGGATCACCGGATTATGGCAGGTAAATGGCCGCAACCGGATAAGATTCGATGAAATGGTGCGGCTCGACCTGAAGTACGCAAGAACGTGGTCCCCCTGGCTCGATCTCAAGATCCTGTTGCGAACGCCCAAGGCAATGGTTGAGGGCGCTTACTAGCACGAAAGGAGTTGGAGTTTTATGGCTTCCAATGGTAGCAGCGCGTTAGCGGCATACGAGGGATCTCCTTCGTCCCCAGTACCGGCAAAGATCAACGGTACGGTCAAGTTCGGGGTAATCGGGTACGGCTACTGGGGACCGAACGTAGTAAGGAACCTGCAAAGCCTTCCCGGTGCAGAGACGGTTGTTGTCTGCGACAACAGCTTTGCCTCAAGGAAGAAAGTTCACAAGAGCTACCCCAACGTTTACGTTTCCGCGGACGCTTCCGAGGTCATGACCTCTCCCGATGTCGAAGCGGTGGCTATCGTTACCCCGGTTTGGACCCACTTCGAACTCGCCAAAGCTGCGCTCGAGAACGGAAAACACGTCTTTGTGGAAAAGCCGTTTACCAGTAACGTAGCGCAGGCAGAGCAACTGATCGAACTGGCCGAGCGAAAGAATCTGCAGATCATGGTGGACCACACCTTCCTGTTCACCGGCGCGGTCAAGAAGATCAAGCAACTGCTGAAGGAAGGCGGTCTTGGCAATCTTTATTACTACGACTCCACGCGCGTAAACCTGGGATTGTTTCAGCACGACGTGAATGTGGTCTGGGACCTGGCTCCCCATGACCTCTCGATCATGGACTACCTGATTGAACGCAATCCCGAGGCGCTGGTGGCAACGGGACAGAAGCACCTCAACGGGCACGAAGATATAGCGTTCATCACCCTGTATTTCCCGGACAAGATCATCGCTCACGTAAATGTGAACTGGCTGTCCCCGGTAAAAGTGAGAACCACCTTGATCGGCGGTGAAAAGAAGATGCTGGTATGGAATGACCTGGAGGCCGACGAAAAGGTGAAGGTCTACGACAAGGGCGTGGAAGTGGATAATCGCGAGGGGTTGTATCAGTTGCTCGTGAACTATCGCTCGGGAGACATGTGGGCGCCCCAACTTGAGCAGGTTGAAGCGCTGCGCCAGGAACTGTCATATTTCATCTCCTGCATCAGCAGCGGGTCGCGGCCAATCAATGACGGTCCCGCGGGTCTCCGCGTGGTCAAGATTTTGGAAGCGGTGAACAAGTCTCTACGCAAGAGAGGCGCGCTGATATACCTCTAGGCTCCCCGAAGTAAATTCTCCAGCTTTAGACAACCCTCCCCCGCATTTGTCCCGCCGGACCTCGCGCTTGATCGCAAGCGTGAACTCAAGCAAGGAACGAAATTATGGACAGCTATCTGTGTATCGCACCGGATGTGAAATTAGGGCGCGGGGTGAAGCTCTCCAAGTTCATCAACCTTTATGGTTGTGAAGTGGGAGATGAAACCAAGATCGGCGCGTTCGTTGAGATCCAGAAGAATGCGACGGTCGGCAAGTGCTGCAAGATTTCGAGTCACACCTTCATTTGTGAAGGCGTCACGATCGAAGACGACGTATTCATCGGACACGGCGTCACTTTTATTAATGACATCTACCCGCGCGCAACCACAGGCAACGGTTCTCTGCAGACTGAAAAGGACTGGAAAGTTGAGCCGACGTTGGTGAAGAAGGGCGCGTCCATCGGCTCGGGAAGCACCATCCTGGCAAACGTAACCATCGGCGAAAACGCGATTGTCGGGGCAGGCAGCATGGTCACCAAAGACGTCCCCACGAATGCAATCGTGGCAGGCAATCCCGCGCGCGTACTGCGATACGTCACCCCTGAAGTGGAGGTTGCATTATGACGAACCAGCAGCAGATTCCTTTCCTCGACCTCATCACGCCTCATCGCGAGTTGGAAGAGGAGTTAGCCTCAATATTTCGGCAGGCGCTGAGCACGGCAGGCTTCATTGGTGGCTCCATGGTGGAGCAATTCGAGAAAGACTTCGCGCACTTCTGCGACGCGGAGTTCTGCGTTGGGGTCGGCAGCGGAACCGACGCCCTGCGCTTTGCGCTGATCGCCTCAGGGCTGGAGCCGGAAGACATCGTAATCACGGTGCCCAATACCTTCATCGCCACCACGGAAGCCATCTCCCAAGCGGGCGGACAGATCGAGTTTGTGGAGGTTGACGAGCGCACCTACAATATCGATCCGCAGAGACTCGCCGAATATCTTGATACAAAATGCTCGTTTGATACCGCTTCCGGGCAGTTGACTCATCGTCAGAGCGGTCGATTCGTCCGCGCCATCATTCCCGTCCACCTTTACGGACAGATGGCGGACATGGATCCAATCCTGGAACTGGCGAGCCGGTACAACCTGGTAGTGATTGAAGACGCATGCCAGGCCCACGGAGCGCAATACTTTTCGCGAAAACATGATCGCTGGTTCAAGGCCGGCTCGATGGGCCGTGCTGCTGCATTCAGCTTTTATCCCGGCAAGAACCTGGGCGCATGCGGGGAAGCGGGCGCCGTAACCACCAACGATGCCGAGGTCGCCCGCAAGATCCGAATGATTCGCGATCACGGGCAGGCCAAGAAGTACTACCACGACATTGAGGGCTACAACGGACGTCTGGACGCGATCCAAGCCGGATTTCTGTCCGTGAAATTGAGGCACCTTGAGGAATGGAACATAAAACGACGGCAGGCAGCTGCACGCTACAGGGAGCTTTTTGCAAGAACGAGCCACGAGGCGGTTCCGCCTTATGAGCCGTCCTGGTCGAAGGCTGTGTATCACCTGTACGTGGTCCGGTGCGCGGAGCGAGACGCGCTGCGTAGCGCGCTGGAAAGAGAGGGAATTGGGACCGGCATTCATTACCCCATTCCGTTACACCTGCAGAAGGCCTATGAATCGCTTGGCTACAAAGAAGGTGATTTCGCCATAGCCGAGAGAGCGGCGAGGCAGATCGTTTCTTTGCCCATGTTCCCGACCTTAAGCGCGGAGCAGCAAGCGATGGTGGTGGAGGGCGTACAGCGGGCCACAGCATTGCGAATGCCTGAACACGCAGCAGTGGAATAGCACCGGAAGAGAAAGTGCAGAGAATGGCATTCAAGAGCACAGCATCGCATCACGATCTTGCCACGAGCATCGGCAAGAACACGGTGTTCGGCGTGATTGCGAAGGTTGTTCAGGTCGCGACCCGGTTGGTCACGATTCCTCTCGTAATCGCCCATCTCGGGCTGGACGGGTACGGAATATGGTCGATCATCATGACCACCGCTGCCTACATGCGGTTCGGCAGCATCGGCATCAAGTCGGCATTCCAGAAGTATGTCGCAGAGGCCATCGCAAAGGATGAATACGAGAGCGCGAACCGGCTGCTGAGTACCGGATGCGCGTTCATGCTTATCCTCTCGGTTGTGGGATTGGTGCCCGTAGGCATCTTCTCGCAGCGTCTAGCCAGCGCTTCAGGCGTTCCCCCGCAATTCTTGTCAGCCAGTGCAAAGGCAATCTCCGTGCTCGCGCTGATCATGGTGATCTCGAATGTGGGCGCGGTGTACGAGGCCATCGTATCGGGCGGGCATCGAATTGACCTGGCCAGAAAATTCACAACTTTTTTCTGTGTAGCCGAGGCCGGTGCCATTGTCTGCTTCCTGCACCACGGATTCGGCCTCGTGGCCATGGCCGCCATCATGGCTACATCGGAGATTGGTTTTATTACCTGCTGTTACGTGGCTTCTAAGAAGATCGTCCCAAGAATCTGCGTCACTCGAGCTTTCGTGTGCAAGAGCGCCATTCCGGAGCTTGCGAGATTTGCCGGGAGTTACCAGCTGCGGGGCATGCTGGAGGTCATCTACTTAGCCATCCTGCCCATCACGATATTGCGCGGCTTCGGTGCAGAAGCCGCCGGAGTTTACGCGCTCGCCTCACGACTGTTGAGCACGGCGACGACGGCAACCGACGCATTTCTGCTCCCCATCCTTACGGGAGGTACCGCGGTCTTCGCTTCTGGCTCGGTTGAAGCGATGCGCAAGCTCATCGTGAAATCGTTCAAAGTCACTACCGCTCTTGGCTTATTGCCGATGGCCTTTATGTCGCTGTTCGGCAGCACGATTATTTATGCCTGGACTGGACAAACGGACCCTTCGATGAAAGTAGTGTTGTGGCTTGTGGCCGCAGCGGGTTTGTGCCAGGCCTTTTCGATCCTTTCCATCGTGTTATATCGCGCCTCTGGCAGTGTTCTGCTGGATAACGTACAGCAGGTGCTGCGGATCGCCCTGGTTCTCGGTGTCGCCATGTTTTCGCAGGCCCTCGGCATGGTCGGGGTGCTGGCCGGCTTGGCGTTTGCTGAACTGGTCGGCATGGTCTTCATGATGTACGCCCTGGGCAAGGCTTTTGATGTATTTCGGCCCGTTGCCCTGGTCCCAGATGCCGCCAGAATCGCAGTCGCAACAGCCATCATTCTTGGTGTAAGCGTTCTGGCATTTTACATTCCCCTCCCACTTGGGCTCGGCGGGAGAGGGGCGGCAACGATACAGCTGATTGCTGCGGCGCTGGCATGCGCGCTGGCGACCTGGCCATTGTTCTGGCTAACCAAATCGTTCTCTACGGCAGAAGCAAAGACCCTGGTCGGCGCTGTCCTTCCCCGACGCGTGCAAGCGTACTCGGCAAGCCCAGCTTCCTAAGTTCTTGACCGGCACTGCCATGCGGGGGACATGGACTCCTCCACATGAAAAATAGACAAGATCAATAACGGACTAACAACATGCAAACAGTTGCAGCCTTAGAAACTCGGCCCCAGTCCATTGCCCAGCAGTCGAGTTCCGGGGAGTGCCCGGCTTGCAACGGGCGCGGAGCGAAGCCTTTCCTGCGCTCGCGCGACTACTTCTTCCTTCGTGAAGCGCTGTACACGGTGGTGCGCTGTCCCGACTGTCACTTGGGTTGGTTAGAGAACGCACCACAGGCCGAGGAGATGTCGTCCCATTATGGGAATGATTACGACGAGGTCATTACCGCGCCGGGGGATCTCTATCCCCACCATTGGGATGTAGTACGAAACAAGCTGTTGCAGTACGTGCAAGGTGGCTCGATTCTGGATCTGGGTTGCAGTTCGGGTTCGTTCCTGCGCTCGCTGAAAGGGCAAGGTTGGAAACGGTACGGGATCGAGATGTCAAAGGCAGTGGCGGAACAGGCGCGTGTGTCGGCCGGGGCCGAAGTCTTTGTCGGAGATGTGCTGGACGCCTCCTACGCGGAGAACACGTTTGACGCGGTGACTGCCTTTCACGTGATGGAGCACATGTATAACCCGCGCGAGGTGATGGCGAAGGTGCTCTCCTGGTTGAAACCGGGAGGCGTTTTTACAATCACCCTTCCCAATATCGACTCACTGGAAGCCCGCATTTTTGGCGGTTACTGGTTCGGTCTGGATGTGCCACGCCATTTGTGGCAGTTCTCGCCACGCGCGCTTGCGGCGATGGCCGCGTCGGTTGGCCTGGAGGTGGTGGAGGTGGGGACCACGCGCTCGTGCTACTTGGACAATAGTATCCGCAACGGGATAGCAGAGTGGAAGTTGCGACATGGGATCTCCGCTATGCCGAATTGCAAACGCAAGTCTCCCTCTCTGGGTATCCGGTTGATGCAAAAAGTATTTCGTCTGAGTGTGGTCTATCCCTTCCGGGAGATCGCAGTTGCGGTGGGTACGGGCGCAGATCTCCATGCGGTGTTCCGCAAGCCAGAATCAAGCAGCAAGCTGACAGAATTGAAGAGCGCCTCGGTTGGACGCTAGCACGGTGATGAGAAGCTGGAGTTCGGAGAAAAGCGTGGAGAGCCGGGAAAATGCGCAGATCGAAGGGCCTAGTACCCTTGATTCAGCAACCACATGCCCTTTCGGTATCTTCCGACCTCGCCATCCCGCCTGTAGTCTTCAGGGAAGCCAAAGCCCCCGGAGGAATAGATGCGGAAGGCGCTCCCCCTAGCAAGTCTGGTTCTATTGATGTTACTTCTTCCCGCAGTTTGTGCCGCGGCCGATATCTACATCAGCCAAAACACTTCCGGCAGCGATAGCGGGGCCGATTGCGCAAATGCGCACTCCGCATCCTGGTTCAATGCCAACGCTGCTGGCGGGAATATTTACCATCTCTGCGGCACGTTCACAGGAACAGCGGGGCAGAATATGTTAGTGGCCCCGGCGGGTTCCGCGGGTAAGATTCTGACCATTTTGTTTGAGCCCAACGCGAAGATGACTTCTCCCCATTGGGGCACGAATGACGGGAATTTTCCCACTGGCGGCGCCATCACGGTGAACAACTACGTCACTGTGGATGGAGGGTCGAACGGCATCATCGAGAACACGCTGAACGGAGCGGCAGGAACTTCCTGCCCAGGCGGAACTTGTACCAGCAACATCAGCGCCGGCATCTATGTAGCGTCGGGGAAGACCGACGTTGAAATCCGGAACCTGAAGATTCAGAACATCTATCTCTGTAACGGCGCATCTTCATGTGCATCCTTCTATTCGTCGGGCATCAAGAGCTCCGGCTCGAAGACCAACTTCTCAGTGCATGACAATGTAATTACTGGAACGTCGGTAGGCATCTACCTGGAGTATTCCGGAAGCGTGCTGAACAATGTGAACATCTACAAGAACACGCTTTCCGATCAGTACTGGGGGATCAACGTTGGGTCGGGCAGTTCGGGGAACTCGACCAGCAACGTCAATATTTACGGCAACACGATGAGCAACTTCGATACCTGGCAGAACACTACGGCACACGAAGATGGGATCATCGTGTTCTCCTCGTCCGCGGCAAACGTTTTTAACATTTACAACAACTTCATCTCCGCGCACGGAAATCTTACCGGCAACATTTTCTGTACGTACGGATCGGCTTCCCCCGGGGCATCCTGCAATATTTTCAATAATGTGCTCTACGTGAACAACAACACGTGCAGTGCAATCGGCGGAGGCCGGGCGATCTGGCTGCATGGAGGAAGCGGTCCTCACGCGCTGATGAACAACACGGTGATTGGGCCCAATGGCACCTGCCCGTTAATCTACCTGGAGTCCCCCACCTCGGTCAGCATGTTCCAGAACAACCTTCTTACCGGAAGCACAATAGGGGTAGAAAACGGGCAAGCATTCTCGGGCAACTTCTCGAACGCGGATTACAATCTTTACTACAACATTACATACCCCGGGCTGGCGGATGGATCGCCTAATACCTACTACACCTTGGCGCAGTGGAAGACCCTGGGCTTTGACGCACATGCGGTTACGGGAAATCCCAATCTTGACGCCAATTACATGCTTCAGACAGGTTCGGCCGCCATCGGCGCAGGAGCGAATCTTTCAAATCTAGGCATTACAGCGCTCAATTCCGACAAGGCCGGGGTTGCTCGTCCAGCCAGTGGAGCATGGGATATCGGAGCGTTTCAGTACTCCTCTGGAACTGGCAGCATCGATCCTCCGAGCGGCCTCTCTGCGATTGTGCACTAGACTGACGCTGAGTAATTGTCGAAAGTCGTTCCCTCGCTATGGGTCGCCCAGGCGACCCATAGCTCTTCCGCTGAAAAGTAAACACCTGGTGTCCTTCTCTCAATAAGCTCAGCCCCCATCAGCTTCAGACCCGCCAAACATCTTAACCACTGTGCCAGACTATAAACACGATCTGCCGACCAATTACTACTTTGGTGGAGGCGACGAAGCCACGTCGGCTACACCGATGGCGGTAGTTGTCCTTCTGGTCGCCGTGGGTTTGATGTTCGTCCTGCCGCGAAAATATGCATTCGTCCCGTTTCTCATTGCCGTGATGTTGGTGCCATTGCACGTTGTGCTCATCCTTGGAGGACTTCACTTCAACGCGACACGTATGTTGATCATTGCCGGTTGGTTGCGAGTAATTTGCCGGCGGGAGTACTTCCCATCGCAACTGGGGATTCTGGATAAGCTTGTGTTCGCGAGTGCACTTTGCAATGCCATCATGTACAGCGTGTTGTGGGGGGACATCGGCGCAGTAGTGAATCGTCTGGGCATTTTGTTGACCACACTCGGTGGGTATTTTCTTGTGCGTGCCCTGGTTCGCAACCAGGAAGATATCATTCGGGTGATTATGGCGCTTGCTGTCGCGGCCGCCTTGATTGCGCCGTCCATGCTGTACGAGCACTCTCACGCGTACAACCCGTTCTGGCTGCTGGGCGCGCCCGAGATTACCAACGTGCGGGACGGACAGATCCGCGCGCAGGGACCTTTCGGACACGCAATTACCGCCGGTGTGGTCGGAGCGGTGTTATTGCCTCTTTTCGTCGGTCTGATCTTCGAAGGACGCCGGGTGCGGCTGCTGGCTGTCGGTGGAGTTACCGCCTCGATGGCCATGATATTTGCGTCCCACTCCAGCACGCCGGTGCTGACGCTTGCGGCGGCGATTCTCGGGTTAGCGATGTGGACTGCCAGACGAAACATGCGGGCAGTGCGCTGGGGTGTGGTGTTGGGCTTGCTGGTTGTACAGGTGGGAATGACGTCTCCGGTGTGGTTCATCATGGACCGTGCCAGCGGTGTGATGGGTGGCAGTGGTTGGCATCGCGCCATGCTGGTGGACAACTTTGTCCGCCATTTCTGGGAATGGTGGCTGTATGGAACTCGCGCCAACCCGGACTGGGGCTGGTCCATGTGGGACGTCGACAACGCCTATGTGGGCGCGGGTTTATCCGGAGGTTTACTGAGTTTCATTTTGTTTATCGCCATCCTTGTTTATGGCTTCAAGATTATTGGGAAGGGTCGCCGGATCGCTGAGAACCGCCGCCGTGAAGCCCGCCTGATTTGGCTCTTAGGGGTTGCTTTATTCGCAAATGCGGTTGCGTTCTTTGGGATTGTCTACTTTGACCAGGCGATCGTGGCGTGGTACGCGCTGCTGGCTATGATCGCGACTGTTCCCGCCTTCGCGGCGCAAGAAAGCAGCGCCACAGTCAAGCTCACCACGGCCCTCACGCCGATCGAACTGCATGCGTCCCCTGCCCATCCTGTCCTTCGGTGGCACGATCATGAATTGGGAAATCTCTAAAACCGCAGTTCAAGGCCCGAGTTGTAGCCCTGTCCTTTCCATCGTCATTGTGACGTGGAATGGGAAACGCTATGCCCTGGAGTGCCTGGAATCGCTGCGCGCGAATGGCGGCAAATGCCCAACCGAGATCATCGTGGTTGATAACGCTTCGACGGACGGCACGCCGGAGGCCATCCGGATTCAGTTCCCGGAAGTCCATGTGATCCAAAACTGCGACAACCTGGGTTTTGCCAAGGCGAACAACATTGGAGTCAGGCAGAGCCGGGGCAAGTATGTATGCCTGATTAATTCCGATGTAGTGGTTCCTCCCGGGTGCCTCGATCGGATGCTGGCATGGATGGAAGCCCATGAGGATGTTGGCATCATGGGGCCGAAGATGCTTTGCCCGGACGGTAGCGTAGGGTTGTCGGTGATGCGCCTGCCAACGGTATGGAACAGCTTATGCTCAGCTCTGGCGTTGAACTCAGTGTTTCCGAAATCGAAGCTATTCGCAGGATTTTCGATTAAGACGACCGATGTTCAGGCCATAAGGGACGTCGAAGTGGTGACCGGGTGGTTCTGGATGGCCTCGCAGATCGCCCTCGGACAGGTGGGCGGCCTCGATGAGCGCTTCTTCATGTATGGCGAGGACATTGACTGGTGCCATCGTTTTCGCAAAGCTGGATGGCGCGTAGTGTTCTTTGGAGAAGCTGAGGCCCTTCACTACGGCGGTGCCAGCTCCATGGACGCCCCGGCGTGGTCCTACGTTGAGATGCGTCGTGCCAACCGGCAATATTTCCAGAAGCATCATGGAACGCTCGGCGCCATCGGCTATACGCTGGTCATAGGGATTCATGAGATCGCGAGGATCGCCGGCTACTCTCTCTCTTATTGCTATGACCAGGGCAGGCGGCGGGAGGCCATATCAAAGGTGCGCAGGAGTCTATCGTGCCTTCAGTGGCTTGTAGGCGGGAATAGCCTGGTTACGCGGCATACCGGAGAATGATGGTGGACGATATAGGACGTCACAGTCGTAAATACGTGCTGGTTACGGCTGCGTATAACGAAGAAGTGCTGATCGAAGACACGATCCGTTCCGTGGTCACTCAGAGGTACTGCCCAGCTAGGTGGGTGATTGTAAGTGATGGATCAACCGACAATACAGATGCAATAGTGAATAAATACGCTGAACGATACAACTTCGTCCAGTTACACCGTCTTGCAGGGGATCATCCCCGGAATTTTGCCGCGCAAGTGAACGCGATCAACGCCGGAATCAATCAGCTTGCTGGCTCGGACTTCGACTTCATTGGAAACCTGGACGCGGATATCACGTTTGAACCTTCATACATGGAGCGATTGCTGCAGAAGTTTAGCGACGATCCGGAACTTGGGCTTGCAGGAGGGCTCATCCACGAGAGATGTGCGGACGGCGTATTTCGCAGCCGCCCGGATAACAGCCTGACTTCCGTAGCACATGCGGTGCAGTTATTCCGGCGTGCATGCTTCCAGGCCATTGGGAGAGGATATCTGCCCCTGCCCTATGGGGGACCGGATACCTATGCCGAGGTCTCGGCCAGAATGAAAGGCTGGCGGGTTGCGTCTTTTCCGGACCTGCCGGTACATCATCACCGGGTTACGGGATCGGCGGGGGGGATGCTGCGCGGCTGTTTCCGCCAGGGCAGGATGGACCACTCGCTGGGAACCCTCCCTGCTTTCGAGCTGATGAAGGTCATGCGACGGATACACGTCAAACCCGTCGTGGCCGGCTCTGCAGCGCGTCTGGCGGGATTCTTATACGCATATTACCGGCGCGACGGCCGATCCGTTCCGGACGAATTCATGGAGTACTTCCGGGGAGAGCAGAGCGCCAGGATTCGCAGTCTGTTCCGCCACGGGCCCAAACCGCAAGTCCAAGCGCCCGTTCAGAGGGTCGCCTGAAATGAAAGTATGCATGGTGGCATACTCGTTCTACGAGTCCGACAGCAGGATCATTCAGTACGCGCAATCGCTGACCCGGCGCGGGGATTCGGTGGACGTTATAGCCCTTTCGCATGACGGCGCACCCAGCTTCGAAGTAATCGATGGCGTAAATGTGTATCGGGTGCAGAGACGCGAGATCAATGAACGCGCCGCCCTGGGCTATCTGCTTCGCATTGTACGTTTTCTTTTCGTGTCCATGGCAGTGCTGACCGGGAAACATCTGCGCCGGCACTATGACCTTGTGCACGTTCATTCCGTCCCGGATTTTCTTGTGTTTGCGGCATTGCCGGTGCGGCTGCTCGGAGTGCCAGTCATCCTCGATATTCACGATATCCTGCCGGAATTCTACCTGAGCAAGTTCAGCGCTGGGCGTGACTCGATGATATTTCCGATACTGCTGCTGATCGAGAGATGCTCGGCGAAGGTAGCCACCCATGTGATCATCGCCAACCACCTCTGGCATGCACGGCTGGTAAGCCGTTCCGTGCCGAGCTACAAGTGTTCTGCGATCTGCAATTATCCGAACCTGGAAATCTTTCGTCCGCCAACCAGCGGGAAGCGCGATGACAGGTTTCTGCTGATGTATCCAGGCAGCTTGAACTCGCACCAGGGCGTGGACATCGCCATTCGAGCCTTTGCGCAGGTCTGCGACAAGATAGCGAATGCGGAATTCCACATTTATGGAGAGGGTCCGGCACGGCCCGCCCTCGAGCGGTTAGTGCAAGACCTCGGGTTGCAGGAGAAAGTAAGAATAGAAAATTATCGTCCCACTCACGAGATCGCAGGCCTGATGGGAGCGGCGGACCTGGCCGTGGTACCCAAACGCGCGAGCTCAAGTTTTGGAAATGAAGCAGCGAGCACGAAGGTACAGGAGTTCATGGCGGTGGGCGTCCCTGTTGTTGTCTCGCGAACGAAGATCGATAGTCTCTATTTCGACCAATCGATGGTCAGGTTTTTCGAGTCCGAGAATGTGAACGCTCTCGCGGACGCCATCGTCGAGCTCCATGTGCACCCTGAGCAGCGGCAAAGGCTGGTCGAGGGCGGAACTCGACATGTAAGTCAGAATAACTGGGATGTAAAACAGCACGAATATCTGGCTATCGTGGATTCTCTTACCGGCAAACGTGGGTACCAATGGAGTAGTTCGACCGCGGCTTGAGCGGGGCCGCAAGACTAACAACAATGCAACATCCTATTTGCAGCCTGTTGACCGAGTTCTACCGGTGTGAAGACCTCGATGCGAAGTTCTCCGTTATTGAGAATCTGTCGCCGGCGAGCGGCTTCTTCCGTCTCGATGACGGCACGGTTTGTTTTGGGCAGTTGTCAGGCAAGCAGCCGGGCAGCAGAGCGTCCGAACTCATGTTGCCAGTAGCTTTGCCGCAGATGGACGCGGGAAAGATCAAGTTGACCTTCGACCCAATGGCGGCGGTGGACAATCTTCGACTGGAGAAGTATGAACGAGGGCAACTCCAGAGCAAAAAGAGTTTGGTTCGCCAGATCTATTACCTGGTGCGGCCTCTTATGCCTGTGACGATACGCAAGCATTTACAGCGAGTTTCCTTGCGAGGGTGGGATAACATTCCTTTCCCGTACTGGCCCGTTGATCGCAGCGTCGATCGAATCCATGAATGGCTCTTGCGGTTGGTTATGGAGACGCAAGGCGTAAATGAGATTCCCTTTGTGTGGTTCTGGCCAGAAGGACATTCGAGCTGCGCTTGTATGACGCATGATGTGGAAACCAGCACCGGGCGAGACTTCTGTGGCCAATTGATGGATATCGACGACGGCTTTGGAATCAAAAGCTCGTTCCAGGTGGTGCCTGAGCAGCGGTATGAAGTAGACGGGGCATTCCTGGATTCCATTCGGAAACGAGGCTTTGAAGTCAACGTTCACGATCTGAACCATGACGGGCGCCTGTTTTTCATGGCGTACGAAGGGTTCCTGGAGCGCGTCGAAAAGATTAATCGCTATGGTCGAGAGTTCGGGGCGCGCGGTTTTCGTTCTGCGGTGCTCTATCGCAGGCAAGAATGGATGAAGGAGTTGGAGTTTGCCTACGATATGTCGGTACCAAGTGTTGGGCACCTCGAACCTAAGCGCGGAGGTTGCTGCACCCTCATGCCGTACTACACCGGGGACCTGCTTGAAATCCCGGTCACCACTACCCAGGATTACTCCTTATTTCACATTCTCGGTGAGTATTCCACTGGATTATGGGAGCGACAACTGGCGGCAATCTGCAGCGCGCACGGCATGGCGACATTCATCGTCCATCCGGACTATGTGATCGAGGCTCGCGCCCAACAAACCTACAGGCGGTTATTGGGGCATCTAGCCGAGTTAAGGAAAGACAAGCACGTGTGGATCGCTCGGCCGGGCGATATTTGTGACTGGTGGCGCCAACGAGCAGGCATGCAACTGGTCAAAGATGGTGATACCTGGCGGGTTGAAGGCGAAGGTAGCGAGCGTGCACGGGTTGCCTATGCCAGAGTTGAGCACAATGAGATCGCATACCAGGTTGAAGAAAGGTCTTGTCGCAGTGTTGTCAGCACGAACTGAAGTGTCTAAGTCTGCCCCGAACACGTGGGCCCTCCCGCTTGAAAAGCTTTGACGATTCCGCAACGCAAGTAACGTTTCCTCTACAAGTGATAAACGCACTTCTCTGAGCTGATTCGAGAAGAGGAGAGTCTCAATGAGTACGAAAGAGCGCGAGCAGGCATTGCAGTACTGGACAAACCGATTTCGTGTTGGGCAGGATGGCTCAGACTTTCCGGCGGACCATCGCCGGTCATGCGTTCAAGAGCAGGCTCGCGCGCACGCGGCGATATCGATTTCGAACGCCAGTTGGTCGAGGTTCACCAGCATCTGCGAGCGTAATGGTATTGCACCCTGGCACGCGGTGGTCGGCCTCCTTCAAATTCTCCTTCACCGGTACACCTTAACCGACACAGTAGAGATCGGTGTCCAGATTGGCTCCGTGCTTGCGGTGCGTACAGAGATCGCGCCCTCGTCAACCGTTCGCCAGAACCTTTTACAGACTGTCGTTGCGCTGGAAGATGCCAGGGTCAAGGGCTGTTCGTGCGACGAGCTGCAATTGTGGAGTGCGGAAACGGGGTTTGCGCCTGCAAGACCGCTCTTCCGGACATTCCTTGCCATTGTGGATCCGGCGAGTGCAAGTGAGAAGGATGGAGTGGCATTGCAAACGCGGTGCGACGTATACCTGTCGCTGACTTTGGGCGGCGTGCAGCCCTGCATCGAAGCCGAATATGCTTCCAATCTGTACAAGAAAGAAACGGTTCACAATATTCTCCGGCAGTTCACATTTCTGACCGAGTCGTTGGATGCCACACTAGATCAGGCGGTCGATCGCATGCCGCTCTGCGCCACAGATGATGCGAATGCGTTAGTGCAGGGTATTGCCTGCGACTGCAGAGACTTCCATGTAACCTCATGCGTACATCAGCACTTTGAAGAGCAGGCTCGGAAGACGCCGTACGCAACCGCAGTAATAATGCCAGGGGATCCGCCGAGGCAACTCACATATGAGCAATTGAACGTGCGGGCCAATCGGTTAGCGCACTACTTACAACTTATGGGTGTCGGTCCGGACGTATTGGTTGGGCTATATCTGGACCGCACCCCTGACTTAATCGTGGCAATGTTGGCGATTCTGAAGGCTGGTGGAGCGTACCTTCCAATCGATCTCAGTTATCCGTCGGACCGCGTTGCGTTCATGCTCACCGATGCTGAGAGTCCGATGGTACTTACCGACTCGGAGACGGCGCGTAAGCTGCCGGAAACTGCGGCCACAGTGATCCGCGTTGACGAGGACCAGGCTGCATGGGCCTCGATGAAATCGGAAAACCCCTCTTCAAATGTCACGCCGAAGAATTTGGCTTATTGCATTTTCACGTCTGGCTCGACCGGCAAGCCCAAGGGCGTGCTAATTACGCATTCAAATGTGTCGCGACTGTTCTGTGCCACAGATCCTTGGTTTCAATTCAACGACCAGGACGTTTGGACGTTCTTCCATTCCAGCGCGTTTGACTTTTCGGTATGGGAGATATGGGGAGCATTGATTTTTGGGGGGCGCCTGGTGATCGTGCCCTTCGCCGATAGCCGATCGCCGGAGCGGTTCTACGAGTTGCTCGCGGCGCAAGGGGTTACGGTTCTGAACCAGACTCCTTCAGCGTTTCGGCAACTGGTGGGCGTGGACGAGGCAACGCCAAACGTAAGGCTCAACCAGTTGCGCCTGGTGATTTTCGGGGGCGAGGCGCTCAACCTGCAGAGTTTGGAACCATGGTTTGCCAAGTACGGCGACGCACGGCCCCAACTGGTCAACATGTACGGCATTACCGAAACGACCGTTCACGTCACCTATCGGCCGCTTAAGCATTCGGATTTGAACGAGGCGCCCGGGAGCGTGATTGGCAGGGCGATTCCGGACTTGCAAGTCTACATTCTTGATGCAGCCATGCAGCCGGTTCCAATGGGCGTGCCGGGAGAGGTCTTTGTTGGCGGCGCCGGGGTCGCAAGAGGGTATCTCAAACGCGCAGCGCTAACCGCCGAGCGCTTCGTGGACGACCCTTTCTCTGACCGGGAAGGCGCCAAGTTATATCGAAGTGGTGATTTGGCCCGGCGGGTCCCCGGGGGAGACCTCGAATACATGGGCCGTCTCGATCATCAAGTCAAGATTCGAGGATTCCGGATCGAATTGGGCGAGGTGCAGTCCGCACTGACTCGCGAACCAAGTGTGCGTGAAGCCTTCGTGATGGCGAAGGAAGTGGATGGCGAGAAAGTATTGATTGCTTACGTAGTTCTGGCGGGCGGCGAGGTGCCAGCGGTCGACAAATTGCGGCGTGCCCTGCAGGCGACACTCCCGAGCTACATGGTTCCATCGAGCTTTGTCTTCCTCGATCAACTGCCTCTGACGCAAAACGGCAAGATTGACCGGACGGCGCTGCCGAGTCCATCCGTGGGACGCTCCGAGATGGAACAACCCTTCAGCGCTCCGCAAACCGACTTAGAACGTGGAATTGCACGGATCTACCAGGAAGTTCTGAACCTCGACAGGGTGGGGGCCGACGACGACTTCTTCGACCTTGGCGGACATTCTCTTCTACTGGCTGAAGCGCATTCGAGATTACAGAAACTGCTTGGCGCCAACTTCTCTGTCGCTGAGCTCTTCATGCACACCACGGTGCGAAAGCTGGCCGCGTCGTTCAATCACGCCGGTCATAAGGCGCATCTCCCGACAGTAATCATGGACCGCGCACAACGTCAGCGGCAGGCCATAAGTGGCGGAAACTGGAGGCGGTAGCCGTGGACGAAAACAACGTAAGTCCTGCTCCTGAGACCATCGCAATCGTTGGTATGTCGGGAAGATTTCCCGGCGCTCGCGATGTTGAGCAATTCTGGCAAAACCTTGTCCAGGGGGTCGAGTCGATTTCGCGCTTCGAGGAGTCAGAACTGGAGTACACAGTTGCGTCTGCCGATGGCGATGCGCAAGGGCAGAGAATGATCCGTGCGCGCGGCATCCTGGAGGACGCCGATCTTTTCGATGCCGATTTCTTCGGCATGTACCCGAAGGAAGCGCAACTGATCGATCCGCAGCATCGGCTGTTCCTGGAATGTGCGTGGGAGGCGCTGGAGAGTTCTGGCCACGCGCCGGACCAGTATCCGGGGCTGATCGGTGTTTATGCCGGCCTCAGCATGAACACGTACTTGCTTCACAACCTCTGCAAGGACAGGGCATTCGCGGCGGATTTCAGCGCGAACTACCAGGTCGGCGCCTACCAGACGATGCTGGGAAACGATAAGGACTTCATGCCGACGCGCGTATCGTACAAGCTCGACCTGCGCGGGCCGAGCATGACGGTTCAATCGGCATGCTCAACTTCACTCGTAGCGGTGTGCCAGGCCTGTACGAGTCTGTTGACTTATCAATGTGACATGGCGCTGGCGGGCGGAGTTTCGATTACCTTTCCGCAGAAGCGCGATTACCGGTACCAGGAAGAAGGGCTTGCTTCGGCTGATGGCACCTGCCGGACCTTCGATGCCGATGCGTGCGGGACAGTTTTTGGCCACGGAGTCGCCGTCGTTTTGCTGAAGCGGTTGTCCGATGCTATTGCCGATTGTGATCCTGTTCTCGCGGTCATCAAGGGATTCGCGGTGAATAACGACGGTTCAGACAAGATTGGTTATGCGGCGCCTAGCGTCAATGCCCAGGCGGAAGCTATTGCCATGGCGCAAGCGGCCGCAGGCATTCATCCCGACACGGTTTCGTACATTGAAGCCCACGGGACAGCGACCCCCCTCGGAGATCCAATCGAGGTAGCGGCTTTGACGGCCGCCTTCCGTCGTGGCGGGTCCACACGAAACGAATATTGCGCCTTAGGTACGGGCAAAACGCATATCGGTCACCTTGATATCGCTGCCGGAGCGACCGGGCTGATCAAGACGGTGCTGCAACTGCAGCACGAGTGCATCCCACCGCTTCTCCATTTCAAGTCTCCGAACCCAAAAATTGATTTTCGCAATAGCCCCTTTTTTCCGGTTTCGCAACCTCTTGATTGGAAGCGCAGTGATGCGCCAAGACGCGCGGGCGTAAGCGCGATGGGGATCGGAGGTACGAATGCCCACGTCGTCGTCGAAGAAGCTCCTCCGCGTGAGGCATCCGGCCCTTCGCGCAACACGCAACTGATTCTGATTTCGGCGAAGACACCCGCGGCCTTGCGAGCCATGTCAATCCGCCTGGCTGAGTACATGGAGAACCATCCGGAGGGTTCTTTGGCCGACGTTGCTTACACTTTGCAGCGTGGACGTCAACGCTTCCGGCACCGGCAAGTGTTATGCGCCAACAGTGCGGCGGAAGCCTTAGAGCGGCTCAAGGCTGCAGAGCATGAAAGCAAATTCCTGGCGGCGGCTCCCGCTCAGAGCCCGTCGGTTGTGTTCCTGTTTCCCGGCCAGGGTTCGCAATACGTAAATATGGGCCGAGAACTTTATCAATCGGAGGCGGTGTTCCGGGATGCCGTAGATCGCTGTGCCGAGTGCCTGCGAAATCATCTCGGGTTCGATATCCGTTCGGTGCTGTATCCCGACGAAGCGGGAAAGACGCAAGCAGAGAAGCAAATCCATGAAACCCGTGTAACCCAGCCGGCAATTTTTACCCTGGAATACGCGCTGGCAACTTTATGGGGGTCCTGGGGCATTCAGCCTTCGTTGCTCATCGGGCACAGCGTTGGGGAATACGTGGCTGCTGTATTGGCAGGAGTTTTCACCCTGGAGGATGCTCTCGCGATTCTGGCAGGCCGAGCCAAGATGATGCAGGACCTTCCGCCAGGATCCATGCTGGCCGTGCGGCAGGGTAGCGCGGAAGTCGAAAAACTATTACCTGAAGGCGTTGCGATCGCAGCGGTCAACAGTCCATTTCTGACGACGCTCTCCGGCCCCACGGAGGCGCTGCGGGAACTGCAGAAAGACTTCGAAGCTTCGGGAGTCTTCTGTCGCCTGTTACCTACCTCCCATGCATTCCATTCTTCGATGATGGATCCCATTGTCAACCGTTTTGCGGAACTCGCCGGTAGTGTGCGCGCGGAGAAGCCGGCGATACCCTGGATTTCGACATTTACCGGCACATACATGGATCCCCAGAGTGCCCCCGAAGGTTCCTACTGGGCCGGCCAATTGAGGCACACGGTGCGCTTCGGTCAGGCGGTGGAGACTGCGATCAGGAGCGGAGCCACGACCTTCCTGGAAGTCGGTCCTGGACAAGCTCTCACACAACTTGTGTTGCAGCAGCCTTCCAAGCCCAGTGGATTTGCCGCTCTCACTTCTCTCGGAGCCTATGACGCCAAGGTAGGCGAGACAGAAGCCATCCTCACTTCACTGGGCCGTTTGTGGCAGAGCGGAATCGAGGCGGATTGGAGTGGCTTCCACTCGAACGAGAAGCGGAGACGACTGTCACTTCCGACTTATCCCTTCGAGAGAAAGAGCTATTGGATCGCCCCTCCCCCGCAAATCATGGCCTCGACCAAAACCAGTATCTCGTCGTTAACGGAACGACCCGCCAATGAGAACGGAAAGCACGTGGTAGCGAATGGGTCCTCCCCTGTTGTTGCCCGCACTGGAATGCCAACGTTACCGCAGCGGGTAGCCGCTGCCGGTACCCAAGTCAATGCCCGCAACCTGATCGAGAAGCAACTGCAACTCATGACGCAACAGCTGGAAATGCTCCGTAGACGAGCTGTCGCCGGGAAATCAAATCATGTCACTGATTAATCGACGCGAGCGCCTGATTGAACAAGTTCGCGAGATCGCCGGGGACCTCTCGGGTGTCTCGCTGGAAAACATTTCAGGGAGTGCCTCGTTCCTTGAATTGGGGTTCGACTCTCTTTTCCTGACGCAGCTCAGCGCTGCTCTCCAGAAGGCGTTTGGACTTCGCATCACCTTCCGGCAGCTGTTTAGCGATCTGCCCACCATCGCCGCTCTGTGTGCTTACCTGGATGACAAATTGCCCAAGGAGCAAGCGATCAGCGCAATAGATGTAGAGGAGAACGCTCCCATGACAGTCGAAGCAACTCCCAGTCCGACGCCTGCTGTGCCTGAGCCGATCGGGACCAACTATGCTTCCATCGCGAATCCGGCACAAACCCAACCTCTCATCGAGGAAGCAAATTCGATGATGGCCTCCGTAGTCCAGGAACCGGCGTCGTTTGCCGGCTTGGAAGCCGTGCTGGTACGGCAGCTTGAGCTGATGGCGGACCAGTTGAAATTCCTGCAAGGCCTTCCCGCAGAATCCATGGCTCGCCTGCCTGAAGCAGGCACGGTTGCAACGACGGCTCCAGCCCCACTGGTGCAATTACAAGTTCCCGTTCCACAGGTTGCGGCGCCATCCGAGAAGAAGAGCGCTGCGCCTGAGGTGAAGCTGACGACGCCCAAGTCAAAAGATGATGGAGTCGTGAAAGTGTCGGCGGGCTTTGGCCCCGGGGTCATCCATGCGAACGGCCCGCAAACCCTTCCGGAGAAGCAGCAACAACATCTCGACCAGCTTATTGCAAACTACACTCGAAAAACGGCAGGCTCGAAGCAGCGCACACAGCGTTACCGGAAGTGCCTCGCAGATCCACGCACCGCGGCTGGTTTTAACCGTCGCTGGAAAGAGATGGTGTACCCGATCTGGGTGCAGCGCTCGCAAGGTTCGAAGCTCTGGGACGTTGATGGAAATCAGTACATTGACATGCTCAACGGGTTCGGTCCAATTTTTCTGGGGCACGCCCCGACTTTCGTCACCAAAGCAATCGAAGAGCAACTGAGCCACGGGTTTGAGATTGGTCCGCAGACACCATTGGTGGGTGAAGTTGCTGAGATGATCTGCCAGCTGACAGGCATGGAGCGCGCAAGTTTCACATGCTCGGGTTCGGAAGCAGTGCAAGCGGCGATGCGGTTATCGCGCACCTACACCGGGCGCGACAAGGTCGTCGTCTTCTCACGCGACTACCACGGCAATTTCGACCAGGTCCTGGTGCACCAGGCGAATCGGAATGGCCAGTTACGCACATTGCCATCAGCACCCGGGATCCCGGCCCAGAGCGTAGATGATACGTATGTCATGGAATACGGCACCGACGAGGCGCTCGCGCTCATCAAGAAGCACGCGGCAGAGATTGCGGCGGTGATCGTTGAACCGGTTCAGAGCCGCAGGCCCGAGTTCCAACCCCGGGAATTTCTCCATGAATTGCGGCGCATCACGCGCGAACTCGGGATCGTGCTGGTCTTCGACGAAGTGGTTACCGGCTTCCGGTGCGCTCCCGGAGGCGCGCAGGCTTACTTTGAGGTGGAAGCCGACCTTGCGACTTACGGGAAGGTGCTTGCGGGGGGCATGCCGATTGGGGTGGTCGCAGGGCGTACCGATGTCATGGACGTTTTCGATGGCGGCTACTGGCAATACGGCGACGACTCTTTCCCGGAAGCGGGTGTGACGTTCTTTGCCGGAACTTTTGTGCGACATCCGCTGGCGATCGCGGCAGCACATGCCACTCTCAAACACCTGATCAAGGAAGGACCCGCATTGCAGCAACGGGTTGCTGACAGGGCATCCAGATTTGCGGCCCGAGTCAACGACCTGTTCAAGAAATATGAGCTCGACATCGAGCTGCCGCACTTCACATCGCAGATGTATTTGCGGAACAAAGAGCAGGCAGAGCTTGCGAACCTGTTTGGATTCCACCTGCGCTATCGCGGCGTTCACCTGGTGGAAGGATTCCCGTGCTACATGACTGATTCTCACAGCGAGCAGGACGTCGACTTTGTGGTGCAAGCGTTCACCGAGAGTGTGGAGGCGATGGTAGAAGCTGAGATTTTCGGAAATGTTTCAAAGCTGCCCGGCAGAGCTGCAACCGAGTCTCGGTCCGAGTTCTCACCAGCCTTTGTGCCCGGACCACGAAATCTGACAACTCCTGCGTCCGCGACCTCGGCCGAACATGTGCCCACAGAATTACAGAAGGAAATGTGGATCGCTTCACAGATGCGCCCGGAGGCGTCCGCCGCAAGTAACGGGACGAATGTCGTTGAGATTACCGGTGCGATCAGCGTTGCCGCACTTGAGTGGGCGATCGGCCAGGTCGTGAACCGACATGAGGCCTTGCGTTCTACCTTCAGCGAGGATGGAACAAAGGTTGTGGTTCATCCAAGCATGCCAATCGACTTGCGTTGCCATGATCTGGGAACCCTGTCGTCGTCCGAAGCGGCAGCGAAGATGACCGAGATTCTTGAACGGGATGGGCGGCAGGTATTCGACTTGCTCAACGGCCCGCTCGCCTCCTTTCAGCTGATCAAGCTGTCTCCAGACAAGCATCTGCTGGTATTCACAGCGCACATGATCATCTGCGATGGTTGGGGTTTCAAGGTGGTTCTGGAAGAGACCGGAAAGTTCTATACGGCCTTCGTTGACAAACGCGAACTGTCCCCGGAGGAACCTGAACAGATGCGTGATTACGCGTCGTGGCAGGTGCAGGAAAGAGGCTCAGAGTCCACGAGGGCGTGCGAGAACTTCTGGCTATCACAGCTCAAGAACCTGCCGCGGCCGTTTGATTTGCCAATGGACAGCCCTCGCATGGCGGTTCGGTCTTACGAGGCGGCGCGGGCAAACTTGCGCCTGGAGCCAAAATCCTACGACGAGATTAAGCGGACCGCCCGGGAATTAAGAAACACGCCTTTCGCGTTTCTGCTGACAGCGTTTTCGACGTGGTTATATCGGCTGAGCGGAATCGATGATTTCGTCATTGGGGTCCCATTCGCAGGGCAGGGAGCCTTGGGCTTCAATAGCCTGGTTGGGCAATGCGTTCATACTTTACCCTTCCGCTTCCAGGTTGGCCCCCAAACATCGTTCGTAGATTTGTTAACCAGCACCCAGAAACTGATCCTCGATGCCCAGGAATATTGGAATACGAACCTGGGAAGCCTTATTCAAAAGCTCGATATCGCGCCTGATCCCAGGCGGATTCCGCTGGCGCCGGTGATTTTCAACCTGGATCCGGCCTTGACCGGAGTGCACTTCGCAAACTGCACATCCCGCATCACCTCGGGTCCGCGGTTCTATTTCCACTACGATCTTGGCTTCAATGTAGTGGACGAAGGAAATACATTACTGATCGAGTGCGACTATAACAGCAACCTTTTCAATGCGGACACAGTCCGCCAGTGGCTAGTCGCATTTCAGGCGCTCCTGCAGATTCTGACAGTGAATGCAAACCAGCGACTCAGTGGACTGCCCCTGGTGAGCGGAAACGAGGAATCGAGAGTGCCGAGACCGTGCCGGATCGTTCTACCCGCGTCTGCGAGCGGAACGTCGAAACCGCGTGACTTGCCATATGTTGCCCCCAGAAACCAGACAGAAGACCGGCTCGCTCGTTTGTGGTCTGCGACCTTGAATGTTCCCAAGGTGAGCACCACGGCGAACTTCTTTGATTTGGGAGGACAATCGCTTTCAGCAGTTTCCCTGTTTGCGAAAATTGAGAACGAGTTTGGCAAGAAACTGCCGCTTGCTACGCTATTTACTTGTCCCACCATCGAAAAACTCGCGGTGCTCTTACAGAACGGGGGAGCAAAGAAATCCTGGTCTCCGTTGGTGGCAATCAACCCCAAGGGATCGAGGCCGCCGCTGTTCCTGGTCCACGGAGCCGGGGGGAACGTTCTGTTGTATCGAAGCCTGGGCGAGCATCTTGCGCCAGACGTTCCGCTGTACGGTTTGCAATCCAAGGGTCTGGACGGAGACAGTGAACCGCTACGCACCATCGAGGAGATGGCGGATTGTTATGTCAGGGAGATAAAAACCGTTCAGCCTGAAGGTCCCTACTACATTGGTGGTTACTGTCTTGGTGGCACGATTGCATATGAGATGGCGCAGATACTTCGCTCCCAGGGACAGGAGGTCCCGTTGGTTGCGATGCTTGACACCTACAATTACAGCCTTGCCCTGAAAGTCAGTTTCCGGTCGTTCCTTGTGCAGAAGGCCAAATTTCACCTCGCTAATGTCTCCCGCTTGCGCCCGGCCGACATGATTTCGTATTTGAAAGAGAAAACCCGGCTCGGGTTCGGAGGTGAGTTGGCAAACCTGAAGACCTCGATGCCCGGTTCGACTCAGGACGAAGGGGTAAGCCGCGCTACGTCCGGCGCCGAAGCCAAGGTGCAGGCAATCAACGACTATGCGGCGGAGCACTACAACCCCGTTCCGTACCCAGGTGTAGTGACCCTGTTCAAACCTCGCTTCAATTACAAGTTCTATCCCGATCCGAACATGGGATGGGCGGACCTGGCTATCGGTGGACTCGACATTGTCGAGGTCGCGGTGAACCCGCACTCGATGCTGCTGGAGCCCTACGTGACTGTGCTCGCCACCCAACTGAAAGAGCGTATCGCGGGCCGTTTGGCAGTGGCAGAGAACCCCGAATGTGGTAAGTCTCTCCTCGCGCAGGGCGACCTTGTCTCAGCTTCGAACGATTGACCTTCCGATCTCAATCTCAACCATGCTCATGAAGAGAAACCATATTGCTTTAAAAGCAGGCGATGTCGTCGAGGTCCGTCCAGCTGGCGAGATCATCAAGACGCTAAATACGAGCGGAGCACTGGACAATCTTCCGTTCATGCCGGAGATGCTCCAGTTCTGCGGCAAACGGTTTCGAGTGCTGCATCGCGTGGTTCAGGCAACGATTGATGCGGCATTCCTGAACCACACGGAATCGTTTGTCCGTGAGTTTAGGAATAACGACGTGGTCATACTGCAGGGCGTTCGATGCTCTGGCGTAGAACATGATGCCTGCCAGCGAGGGTGCGCGGTTTTTTGGAAGGAAGCGTGGCTGAAGAAAGTAGATACCGATCAGCTCCTGAGCGCCATTGGGGCACGAACAGCGCCTGCGGCGATGGATCTCTTGCCCATCCTGAGGACCAGGGCGGAAGACGGCATGTACTTTTGCCAATCGAGTGAGTTCCCAAAGGCTACGCTGCACCTTTCGGGGAGGCAGCGAGTGAAGAAATGTTTCAGCGCCGTAGCCGCCGGAAATATCAGTACCTGGGGCATGGTGAAGCGCAATGTGCGGTGGATGTGGTGGAGAGGCTACTCCAAGTTGTTTGGACAGTTCGTCCACGGTAGCCAAGAGAAAACACCCACGGAGTCTCTTGGTTTGCAGCCTGGCGAACTGGTCGAGGTCAAGTCACTTCCGGAGATCATTGCGACATTGAACATTCACGGACGCAATCGCGGACTGCATTTCAGCGCCGATCAGCGTCCCTTCTGCGGCAAAAGATATCGGGTAAGAAGCCGTGCCGACAACTTCATCGTTGAGGGCACAGGGGAAATGAAACACTTTCGGGACACCGTGATACTGGAAGACGTGCTCTGCGATAGCACCTATTTTGCCTTCGGTGGATGTTACCGGGCCGATCTTCTGTACTGGCGTGAGATCTGGCTCAAGAGAGTTGAGGCGGCGTCGGATGTGACGGCTTCACCGGCCGCCCAAGCCTGTGCTCCGCACGTTGACGCAGGGGTTTGTTGTTAGAAGTGTAGCGAGGTTCAATCTAATGGTCTTGGTTATTGAGGGTTTTCTATGAACTGCGAAGCTGCTGCTCCCTTTGCGAGTATCGAGAGTGCGCAAGAATACCTCAGATTGTTAACCCAGATGGTGTTGGAGTCGCAGGAAATTGTTGCGGAAGACATTCGTACCCAGCCGGAGCTCATATCCTCACGTCAGCGGGATGCGCTTAACTTGATCGTTTACAAGCTCGAGAAGCTTCGGGGCAACCTGGAACGCAGCAACCGTGCCCTGAATGATCTCCGTACCCTTCGCCGGCTGATACAGCGCGAGCGAACTCAGATGGCAGCCTGACGAGGCAGGTCTGGTGGAGGCTGCATCAGTAATGCAATTTGCGAATGGGTTTGAACGCAGATATGCGGAAGCGGGTCTTCATTGCGTCTGCTTGCGTAATGGTGTGGCTTGGACTTCTGCTGGTGGGAGTGTGGCCGTTTAATTTCGCTCCAACCAATAAGGTGACTTGGCTCGAGGGGCGCAACGGCGTGCACTTCGATGGATACGGCCAGATTTACAACATTCCCTCTGGTGCACATGATCCGCTGGGACTAGGGACGGGCCCGTTCAGCATCGAGATTTGGATCCGCTCCGCCCAACACTCTTTCGATTTTACCGAGATCGTCTCGTTCGAATCTTCTGCGGGCGGAAGTTTGACCCTGGCGCAATCTGGAAGAGATCTGGTGCTGGGCGCACGAATTCTGCTTGGGGATGGCACGGCAAAATCGCAGCGAGCATTTGTCGATAACGCTCTCTCCGTTGATACCGCACGTTTCATCACCATCGTTTGTGGTTCGTCGGGAACTTTCCTGTACCTGGATTCTGTTCTGCAGAAGTCCCTTCCCGAGCTTCGGCACTGCAATCTCGGGGAACGAATGTTGATAGGGCACTCTCCTACCCGTATTGAACCTTGGAGTGGAGACCTGCTGGGACTGGCGATCTATCGGTCCTCCCTCAGCCCCGACGAAATCAATCGTCATCATCCTCTGTGGACGGGTGGGAATTCGCTTGAATTGGCGAAAGAAAATCCGGCAGCGCTTTACCCGGTAAATGAACGCCAAGGGAATGTCATTCACAACCAGGTCGGATCTGCCGGGAACCTGGTAATTCCACGAACGTTTCATAAGCAGCGGAAGAGCGTTCTGGAAAGCAATATTCAATATGACAGGTCGCAACTGAAAGACGTCTGCGTCAACGTGATGGGCTTCATTCCTCTCGGTTTCCTGTTTGCGACCTGGCTGCAATACGGCGTTGGTGTGCCTCGCAGCAGGGTGATCATTCTTTCCGTGATTGCTGGAGTGCTGACCAGCTTATCAATCGAACTGCTGCAAGCTTGTCTACCCAGCAGAGACTCGTCGCTCATTGATCTGATTGCGAATTCCTTCGGCACCGGAATGGGGGCTTTAGCCGCACGCTTGAATACAGCAGGCGGCGCACTCGCGATTTCCGAAGCCTCGGGAGGGCCGTATCGCTGGATTAAGCAGCAGTAAGGAGGTCAAAGGCTTGGCGAAGGTTCTTCGGGAAGTATGCAAGTGCAATGTCTGCGGGTGGGAGTGGCTTCCGAAAAGACGACGCAATCCGAAACGTTGTGGCAACGTCGTTTGCAGGAGCCGGCGGTGGAACAAAGAAGGGGCCGTTTGGGCTTTTACAGCCAGGCAAGGTTCAGCGGCATTCGCAGGAGGACTCCACAGCGCTCGATTGGTCGGTTAGACCGCTCTCCGATATCACGGAATCACGGCCACAGCTTCGTTAGAGTGAATACTCTGCTGTGAATTTGTGTCGACGGCGGTGACCACGTAATAGTACGTCGAGCCGCTCTGCACACTGGAATCGGTGAAGCTCAAACCCGCCTGCGGGGTTGAATTCAACGGCGCCCCGTACGAGCCTGAGCTGTTACTGCGATAGATGTAATAGCCGATGATCTGGGACGTGCTCGGGTTCCAGGACAGGTCAACGCTGTGCTGGACAGGTTGGGCTCCAGTGCCGCTCAGAGTGACCTGTGTCGGGGAGTTCGTCGCATCGCTCACGAAAGATACCTGACCAGACGAGGTACCGGCAGCTTGCGGATTGAAGGTCACCGTAAAGGACCGGCTGCTCCCAGCATTGACCGTGACCGGAAATGTGATTCCACTAAGAGTAAAACCTAGGCCGTTCCAACTGGCTGAGCTGACGTTTACGTCAGAAGCTCCAGCCGTCAAAGTCCCCGTCTGGGCTTGACTGGTCCCAACCGTAACAGTCCCAAAGTTCATGGAGGACGGGCTTACGCCTAACTGCCCCGGAGCCAGTCCATTTCCGCTGAGCGGCACAGAAATCTGCTGTGTCGCGCTCTGAATGGTTATGGACAAGGTCCCGGTTGCAGCGCCACCAGCGCTGGGAGCAAAGGTGATGGAAATGCTCGCACTCTGCCCTGCCGCCAAGCTGAGCGGCAACACGGGGGCAGTCATTGCAAAGGCTGACCCTGAGAGCCCGACTTGGGAGATCACGATACTAGGACCACCTGCCGCCGATGAATTCGTCAGTGTGATGGAAATGGTTTTGGTGCTGCCAACCGATACGTTCCCGAAATCGAGCGAGGAGGAGTTGAGAGTCAGCCCCGCCGCCTGAGTTCTATTACTGCTGGCCGGTGGTGTGGCGTTCCCGCCACCGCAGGAGCTTGCAGTTAAGGCCACGAGAATTGCAAATACCAGGGTGTTCAACCGGCGCTTCAATATGTCTACTCCAATAGCCCCATTAAAATTATCCGAGGAGATAGTCCGCTCCCGCCAGAGCCCTGAAAGGCATGGCCTTACGAAGGTTGGAACCCGACTTCCGTAACGCCTGGTCCGCTCCCACATGTTTTCATTCTTGAATCGAATACAGGTACTTAGAACCACGCGGAAAGATGCGTGTAGTACATGCCCGCTAGTAGCACAAAACCAGCTATCTGCATTCAGCCTTGAATTCCCGAAAAGGGAAAGTAGGGATCGCGCGTGAACGTTAAGGCCGGTAATCGGACATGGGAAGAATTGAGTTGTCCTGAAACCTTGCGGAGGACTGCCGCGCTGTCGGCGCTCGCTCTGGCTGTCACGGTGGCGTTCTGGCGCCCCTTCTCCGACCTGTTGATTCTGGCACAGACGGCGGATGCGTACACCCATATCCTGCTGATTCTGCCTCTTAGCCTTGCTATGCTCATCACCAGCCGCCGTGCGGTGTTTCAGAAGACGAAATGGGCATTGACGCCGGCATTGGCGATGGGCACGGCAGGCGCGCTACTGGAGATTGGGTCCCAGATATCAACGTCGCACCACCTGGGCGTGTCCATCGCGGCAATGGTCCTGTTCTGGCAGGCAGCTTTTGTGCTCTGTTTGGGTACGCAGGCTTTCCGAGCCGGGAGGTTCCCTATGTTCTTCTTGTTCCTTCTGGTGCCGCCTGCGCCGTCCCTTGTGAACGCAATGGTCTCTGTGCTTCAGAGGGGCTCGGCTGAAGTCGCCTACCGGCTTCTGCAGATTGCCGCTATCCCTGTAGGTCGCGATGGCTTAGTACTCTTTCTGCCCGGACTCAACATCGAGGTCGCGGCGGAGTGCAGCAGCATCCGGTCCAGCGCGTTACTTTTTGTCACGAGCCTCGTGATCACCCACACATTTCTTCGCTGCACCTGGAAAAAGATGTTGGTGGGAATCCTCGTGCTGCCGATCGCGATGCTTAAGAACGGCATTCGCATTTTTGCGCTGTCAGCCCTGGCTGTCTATGCCGATCCTGCCATCCTCTCGAGTTGGGTGCACCACAGTGGTGGCTTCTTGTTCTTTCTGCTGGGCGTGGCGATGGTGGCGTTTGTGATTTGGATGTTGGCTCCCCCGAGTAGAACCCGCGCGATCTGCTCCTCTGCGGTGTAGTGCAGTAGACGCGAACGCAGCGTTTCTAGCCTTCCCGGTTGCCGGACAGTAGTCAAATACCCTGCTGACAGCGTGCTCCGCGTTTTAGTCGCTCTTGGTCGCCCCGAATCTCTCATGAATTCAGGCACCACATGGGCAAACCAAACTACAAAGCCGAGGACCTCACTCGAGACAAGCGGAAGTATCGCCGGTACCCACTGGAATGCGCCGTTGACATTCGGTTCTCTTGTGAAGAAGTAGCCTCGGAGCTGAAGGGGATAACCAGGAATGTAAGTATTGGCGGACTACTGGTTTGTTCGCCGTCCTGGATTGCCGAAAGCTGCCCCGTGAGCTTTGTCTTGACGGTGCAGGCGAGCCATCTCGTCCATCCGGTTCGACTTCTAGGCTCGGGAAAAGTCGCCCGCGTGAACCCGTGTGCGCGGGGATATGAAATTGGAGTGGAGTGCAACAAGCTTATCGAGGAGTTGGAAACTTCCTGTGTGACTGATGGATCGCGAGATAGCATTGCGAAGGCTTAGATACATGTACTGAATCAAGAAAAGATCAGCGAAGTCGGAGGTGAAAAGGGGCCAGCGGAGCAGTTCGCTGGCTTTTTTCTTTGCAGACTAGGCTGAATGCATGTGCTGCTGATATGAGTGCCTGCGGAGCGATGCAACCGGGGGAAAGCTTTGGCTACCGCGTCCGGCAACCGCATTCTTCTGGCCACAGCACCGCTCCGCACCACACTTTCACCCAAGAATGTAGATACGGCCACAAGGGTTACTTTTGTTATGTTTTCCGTACACACGGTGTCGAGCCGGTCAGTTCGTAGATTCCGTGCACACGGCGGCCTAAGGCGTCGGGATCACAGCCTTCACCTCATTCGAGTAGCTGCTTTCGACGCCACTCGAGTCCACGGCTGTAGTCACGTAGTAATACGATGAGCCCGATTGCACCGCGCCATCGTTGTAGGCCGTGACCGGGTCCAGCGCTGAGTTGATCCTGCTGTACGGTCCACCGGATTTGGTTCCGCGGTACACGTTGTACCCGCTAACCACCGAGGTACTCGGATCCCATGAAAGCGCGACGCTGTGGGGGGCGGAGATCCCGGTTCCGCTTACAGATAGTGTCGGAGCATTAGAAGCGGTGCTGACAAAGGACGTGGTTCCGCTGGCCAGACCAGTTGCTCCGGGCGTGAACACGACGTTGAAGGACGCGCTCGAGCCGGGCGTAAGAGTGAAGGGAAAGGTTAGGCCGCTCAACGCAAAGGCGGAATTGCTGTTGTTCGCCGAAGAGATCGTAACGCTTGCACCAGAGGCGGTGAGTTTTGCGCCCAGGGTGCTGCTGGATCCAACCGTGACGTTACCGAAATTTAGGCTTGCGGGAGAAAGGCTCAGCTGGCCCGCCGCCGTCCCAGTTCCACTCAGAGGCACATCGAAAGTTGCGCGCCAGTTCTTGGACCCGACCGTTACCGTCCCGCTGACAGCGCCAGCCGAGGCCGGCGCGTAGGTCACCGTAAAGGTGTAGCTCTGTCCGGGTGTGAGGGATACGGGCGGGGTGAGCCCGCTTGTGCTGAATCCAGCCCCCGTTGTACTCACGTTGTAGATCGTGAGCGTGGTCTGGGCGTTGTTGGTCAGGGTTTCATTCTGGCTGGCGCTGCTGCCCACCTGAACGTTGCCGAAATTGATGCTGGAAGGAGCGGCGGTGAAAGCGCCGTGTTTTTGGCTGCTGCTCGTTGAGGCTGACCATGCCGGAGACAGGAACAACACGGCAACCAAAGTCCATCCCAGGACGAGAAGCACGAGGGGTCTGAAACTGCTGTGGGGGAGTCGCATAATTTTCCTCAATTCTTAGCCCGGGAAGGGAAACTTTCATAGGTCTCAAAAGGCCATGGAATACTCAGGAGTTTGCATACCCTTGTTTGGGCTATCGTGCCTGCCCAGGGCTTATAGTTTCCCGGGGCTGCCAGCGCATGGCATTCAGGCTGTGGAACGGTGTACTGTCGTACACGGCTATGAGTGCTCTAGTGTGAAGCGCGACTCCAGTTCAGCATGGTCCATGAGAGACATTGCATGGCCCACTCGGCGTATCCTCGGGAGCGAAGGCACCAGCGTTTCAACCTGCGAGTTCCGGTAAAAGTGAAATCTTCCGGCCTGGCGCCTGATTTTCAGGCCACGACCAGGAACGTGAGCGTCGGCGGCTTGCTACTGGAGGCGCCTTGCCCGTTGCCGCTGGACGGGTCGTTGCAATTTTCGATGTCCTTGGCAGCCGCACGCATGTTCCGGCCGATCGAACTGGCAGGAGAAGGCAAAGTGGTTCGAGTGGAAGGGCAGAATTCCAGCGGACTTTATGCCATAGCCATTGAGTGCGCCCGTCCGATAACCGAGACACTGTCGGGAGCCGGGAAGTAGACTCCTGGATTAGCCTTCCATGCTGGCAGTACTCGCCTTGACCCAAAGACTCGGGGAATATTGCCCGAAGAATTGGAAATCCCCCAAAATCTAAAGAGAAGAATCTGGAAAATTCCGGGGTTCTTGCCTTCGGTAACTCGTTATTGAACGGGCACATGCCCCCGTTAGCTTTTCACGACGCGGGCGTAATCCCATCCTGGACTTCGATACCCTCTGAACAACAATGCGCCGTATACTGCGGTTCCAGCGGTGCAGGCCGTGATGTGCGAGAGACCAATCGTCGATCGCATCTTCCGCGTCCGTTCCTTGGCCAGGTGGACTTCGTGCACCCGGATGGCGCTCCGACCCGCCGTTTTACGAGATCATCTGGAAGTGGGTGATCGGCGTACACTCAGGCGCGTCACGCGGTTTCGAACTTGACTAGACGTTAGGGGAGCAATCCAGGGGAGCGGGCAGCACACTCGCTCGCTCTCCGTTGCATGTGAATGAGTTTGATCAGGCTTTTTAAGGATTCACCGCAATTCATAACCAGATGCCGCCTTGGGGGAGCCGGACTGTGAATACTGGGAAGCGTTTCTTCCTTCTTCTTACCTTCATTGCGACCCTTGCTCTACATGCTGATTCGCGGACCAGCGACACGGGGGTAGTTCAAGGTTCTGTGTTCGACCCAACTGGCGCGGTCATTCCAAACGCGGTCATTCACCTGGTGAGCGAGGAAGGCGGATATGACCGCAGTGTACGCACCGACGAAGAAGGTCACTATCGATTCGATTCTGTGCCGATGAATGCCTTCACGTTGCGAATCGAGGCCCCGGGCTTCTCCGAAGCCAGGTATTCCGGGCAGCTACGCAACCCGGCCCCCATGTTGGTCAATATCCAATTCAAGGGGATCTCGTCTGACCAGCAGATCACGGTGGTTGAAGGCATTCCTGACATTGGGGTTTCCAGCAGTCATGTGGACATTGACGAAGAGCAATTAGAGAAAATGCCGGCCGCTCCACCCGTCAGCGAGCTTTCGGCGGTCATTGAATCCGTGCCCGGGGTGGTCCCTGAGGAGAATGGCCGGCTTCACGTGCGCGGATCCGAGGCCCAGCCGCAGTACGTGCTGGATGGGGTTCCGATTTCCGACAATATGACCGGCACCTTCGCTACGCCACCGGACACGGAGAACCTGCGATCAACCCAGGTAATCACCGGAAATTTACCCGCCGAATACGGGCAGCGCGTTGCAGCAATCATCAATTTGCAAAGCAAATCTGGTTTGGATATGCCATGGAACGGCAACGTTGCATTCTCCGGAGGATCGTTCGACAGCCGAGCGCTCGACCTGGAAATTGGAGGCCACGCCCGGAACGTTGGCCTATTCCTCAGCGCAGATGTGAGCCGCAGTAGCCGTTTCCTCGATCCTCCAGAGATCGCAAATTTGCGTAACGAAGGTGGGTTGGCGCACCTTTTCGGCCGCTTCGATTGGTCGCCGTCACCCAAGGGAGCCCTTCATCTGACCCTGGCAGCAGATGGCACGGATTTTCAAGTGCCGAACCTCGCCGAGCAGCAAGAGGAAGGGCAGCGCCAGCGCCAGGAATTGCGTGCCGACTACGAGGCGTTGAGCTGGGTACACACCTTCAGCAACTCCACCACCGGCGACGTGGTTTTGTTCCGACGATCTTCCAGCGCGCGCCTGCTCGATCCCGGATTCACGGCCAAGCCTTTCTACCTGGATCAGAACCGCCGACTTCGCAATGAGGGAGTTCGGGGCAACCTGGATCGGGAATGGAAGTGGCTGTCGTTAAAGACAGGGCTGGAGGCCCGCCGTGTTCCACTTACCGAGCGGTTCACCCTGGCGGTCACCGATGCCGCCGATGTCGATCCCGAATCACCCGTCGCAGAGTTTACGCTCGGAGATCCATTTCGCTTCCGCGGCAGTCGCGCCGGATCTTTACTTTCTTCTTACGTGCAGGGTCGTATTCGAGTTACTGAACATCTCGTCGCTGATATTGGCCTTCGCTGGGACCACCCCGACCTGGTCGTCCATGACAATGCAATTAGCCCTCGCCTTGGTCTCGCCTACCACATCGTCCGCACGGGCACGACCCTGCACGCGTCGTATAACCGGCTCTACCAGATTCTGCCGCTGGAGAACTTATTGCTGGCAACATCTCCGGAAACAGCACAACTATCGACCGACCCGAAAGATCAGCGCGCCCTGAGCGGCGAGCGGCAGAACCAATACCAGTTCGGCTTTCAGCAGCAACTGGGGAAGTGGCTGCAACTGGGCGTAGTGCATTACATCAAGAACATCAAGAATTCTGTTGACGATGAACAACTGTTTGAGACGGCGATCGTATTTCCGGTGCAGCTGACCGGATCGGACATTCGCGGCACCGAGTTGCGCCTGGATGCATCTCCATTCGATGGCCTGCGGGCATACCTTAGTTATGCCAACGCGCGATCGACAGTTTCCGGCCCGATTGTGGGTGGGCTGTTTCTTGAAAGTGAAGAGGGCGATGCCGGCGAATTCACGGCTGGAAAATTTCCCGGCGATCAGGACGAGCGTAACGAAGGCCAACTCGGCGTCACCTATACGCATAAGTCAGGAGCCTGGGGAACCCTTAATGCTCGTTATGACAGTGGCATCCCCTCCCACTTCGATCCTGCCGATTTGTCTTCGTTCGATCCCCGAATCCAGGACGTTCTCGATCCCCGGCGCCTGCGCATCAAGCCCCGAAACATTCTGGATGTGGTGGGCGGAATGGATTTCTTCCGCGAATCAACCCACCCCATTTCCGTTCAGGTGGGAGTCAACAATCTGACCAACCGGTTTTACCTATATAACTTTCGCAGCGTGTTTTCAGGCGACCATATCGGGCGGCCGCGCGAGATGGTGGCGCGAATCGAATTTCACTGGGGCAGACGACACTAGCTGGCGGTGCCATTCGTCGAATACCCGGCAAGACTAAGTAGTGCGAGCGGAAATCCGGCTGCATGGAGCCCGATTCACGTGCTTTGGGAACCGTGCTCACCCCACCGGGAAGTTGTACTATTGACCGACCATTTTGGCTCAGAGGTGTCCATGTCCCGAATCGTGCGCTGTGGATTGATTCAAGCTAGCAATGCTGTCAGTGCGGATCGCCCGTTGCCTGAGATCAAGAAAGCAATGATTGACAAGCACGTTGCACTGATCGAGCAGGCGGCGCAACAAGGTACCCAGGTGTTGTGCCTGCAGGAACTGTTTTATGGCCCGTACTTTTGCGCCGAGCAGCAGTCGCGCTGGTATGACCTCACCGAGCGCGTTCCCGACGGCCCGACAACGCAGATGATGCGCAGCATTGCCGCAAAGCATGGCATGGTCATGGTGATTCCCGTCTACGAAGAGCAAATGCCGGGCGTCTATTTCAATACCGCTGCCGTGATCGATGCGGACGGAACTTACCTTGGCAAGTATCGCAAGCACCACATTCCTCATTGCCATCCCGGATTCTGGGAAAAGTTCTATTTCACGCCTGGCGATCTTGGCTACCCTGTGTTCCAGACGAAGTATGCTCGCGTCGGTGTGTACATCTGCTACGACCGTCATTTCCCGGAAGGTGCCCGCGTGCTGGGGTTGAATGGAGCGGAGATCGTCTTCAATCCGTCAGCCACGGTCGCAGGGCTTTCGGAATACTTGTGGGAACTGGAGCAACCCGCGCACGCGGTCGCCAATGGATACTTTGTTGGAGCCATCAACCGGGTCGGGACCGAGAAGCCCTGGAGCATCGGGGAGTTCTATGGAAAGAGCTATTTTTGCAACCCGCGCGGCAAAATCATCGCCCAGGCAAGCAGGGACAAAGACGAAGTAGTGGTGGCCGACCTCGATCTCGACATGATTGCCGAGGTACGCAAAGTGTGGCAATTTTTCCGTGACCGGCGGCCGGAGTCGTATGGGCCTCTAACCGCACAGACCGGACGAGCCACGGCCGCCGACTGATCATGAGCGCACCCCAACCGTCGACTTCTGCACAGATCGAATCCAGCCCTCTGTATAACCCGGACCTGGCGCCGAGTGACATCAAGCGGCGCACCTGGGGCACGTACAACTTCGCAGCGCTGTGGGTTTCGATGTCAGTCAACATTCTGACTTACATGTTGGCGGCCGGACTCATCCAGGGCGGCATGGATTGGAAGCAGGCGGTTGCGACCGTGTTTATCGGGAACTCGATCGTACTGATCCCCATGCTTTTGAATTCGCATCCCGGAACGCGATACGGCATTCCGTTCCCGGTGCTGGCCCGAGCTTCGTTCGGAGTGCTGGGCGCCAATGTCGCTGCTGTATTGCGTGCGCTGGTTGCATGTGGATGGTTCGGAATCCAGACCTGGATCGGCGGAGAAGCGATCAATTCTTTATTCGCGACTCTGGTGCCGGAATGGGCCCGCGTTCCTCATGGAGCAGCCCTGTGCTTTCTGCTTTTCTGGCTGCTTAACCTTGCAGTGATTCTGAAGGGAATTGAGTACATTCGTATTCTGCAGGGGATCAGCGCCCCGGTGCTGCTGGGGGTGGGAGTACTGCTCCTGGCATGGGCATACCGCGCCGCGGGTGGGTTTGGACCGATGCTGTCCGCACGCTCGCGATTTTCTAATTCCCAGGAGTTTTTCAAATTCCTGATCCCGGCGTTAAACGGCACCGTCGGTTTCTGGGCAACCGTATCTCTGAATATTCCTGACTTCAGCCGGTTCGCTCGCAGCCAGAGACAACAGGTCATTGGACAGGCGCTCGCTTTGCCAACCACGATGACGCTCTACTCGCTGATTGGAATCCTGGTGACGTCTGCGACGGTGGTGATCTACGGCGCGGCGATCTGGGATCCGGTGCAGTTGCTGGGCCGCTTCCATTCTCCGGTAGCGGTGGCGATCTCCCTGATTGCGATCCTGCTGGCGACCTTGAATGTGAACATTGGCGCCAACGTGGTTTCGCCGGCAAACGACTTTTCCAATCTATGGCCGCGGAAGATCAGTTTTCGAGGCGGCGGAGTCATCACCTGCGGGATGGGAATTGTCTTGATGCCATGGAAATTGCTGGCCAACTACAAGACATTCATCCTGGGATGGCTGGGCGGATACGCAGCATTTCTTGGCCCGGTTGCAGGCATCATGATCTGCGACTACTACGTGATTCGGCGACGCAGCCTGCAGGTGGAGGACTTGTATCTTCGCGGCCGGCAGTATGAGTATGCCAACGGTTTCAACTGGATGGCGATCGCCGCGCTATGCGCGGGCGCGGGTACAGCCCTGATAGGCCTCGCGGTACCGTCTCTTCGTGCGTTCTACGATTACTCTTGGTTTATTGGCTTTGCCATTGCGTTCGGGGTCTATTATTTATTGATGAAAGTGCGGCGACCGAAGCAGGTGATGGTCGAGGCCTCAAGACAATAGTGCCGCGATTCATGCTTTCGCAACATGCTTAAACGCCGGCAAAATGTTACTTCGATAATGCTCGAGGGTGGCTTCTTCCTCCCCGCTCATGAGATACAGATTGAATTGTGTGACTCCGGCTTTCGCCAGGGCGCGTAACTTTTCGATGTGCGCTTCTGCCGGCCCTATCAGGCAGAAGCGATCGGTCACATCATCGGAGACAAAGCTGGCGTTATCGCTACCGACCTTACAGTGATGAAGATAGTCATATCCACTGCGGTGGCGGATATAGGAGGTCAGCGCCGGCGGGAGATCTTCTGGCTTGTAGCGCGATACCAGGTCTACAACATGGTTTGACACCAGGGCAGGGAACCAGCGCACATGCTGGCGCGCGAGGTCCAGATCATGCGAAACCCAGGCTGGGGCAGCGGCAATCACTTCAATTGCGTCGGTGTTTCGGCCCGCTGTTTTCGCGCCCTTCCTGACGAAGCCGAGGCACCATGAAATCAGGTCAGGATCGGCAAACTGGAGAATCACTCCATCGGCCATCCTGCCGGCAAGCTCCAGAACTTTAGGGCCATAGCCCGCAACCCAGACGGGCGGAGAGCCCTTCGCCCACGTAAGGCGGGTAGACTGTCCTTCATACTCCACCGCTTCGCCGGCAGTCAGCTTGCGGAAGTGCTCGATGGATTCCGCGAGTCGGTCAGAGGTAGTCGGCTTCTTACCCAGCACTCGGCGGGAGCTGTCCCCGCGACCGATGCCAAGCTGCATGCGGCCCCCGGAAATCAAGTTCAGGGTTGCAAACAAGCTGGAAGTCACCGTGATGTCGCGCACCGCGGGATTGGTCACGCAGGTGCCGAGGCGCATTGTTTTCGTGTTGATCGCCATCAACGTCAGCAGGGGATAAGGCTCGAGCCACAACACGTGAGAATCAAAGATCCATCCGTATTCAAAGCCTGCCGATTCAGCTTGTCTCGTGAGGGCGACGATCCGCTCTACCGGCATGTCGGGTTTTATGGTGATACCGAACTGCATGCCATCCTCCGGCCTTCCCGCCAGTATGTCAGGGCGGCGAGTTTAGCATAGAATCCTGCTCTGCCAAGTCAAGGAGAGACCGAATGGGCTTTAACACGATCATCGCGAATGGGCGTGTGGTGACTGCCACCGATAGCTACACAGCAGACGTCGCTATCACGGACGGCAAGATCGCTGCCATCGGACAGAGCCTGCCGCGCGAGAACGCCGGCAAGATCATCGAGGCGGCCGGCAGGTTAGTTCTGCCGGGCGGGATTGACGTTCACACGCATCTCGACATGCCTTTTGGTGGAACCACCAGCGCGGATGACTTTGAGACTGGAACGCGAGCCGCTGCGTTTGGAGGGACGACCACGCTGATCGATTTCGCCATCCAGTACAAGGGCCAGACACTGCGAACCGCGTTTGACACCTGGATGAAGAAGGCAGACGGCAAGGCGGTCTGCGATTACTCATTTCATTGCATCATCACCGATCTGGGCAGCGCTCAACTTGACGAGATGAACGCGCTGGTGCGCGAAGGTGTTACCAGTTTCAAGCTGTTCATGGCCTATCCCGGTGTTTTCATGCTGGACGACGCCAGCATTTTCAAAGCTCTTCGAGCCACGGGACAGAACGGCGGACTGGTCTGCATGCACGCGGAGAATGGCGGAGCCATTGATGTCATCGTGCAGCAAGCCTTGGCGGAAGGGAAGAAAGCGCCCAAATATCACGCTTTGACGCGACCCACAACAGCGGAGGCGGAAGCCACTGGCCGCGCGATTGCCCTGGCGGAAATGGCGGGGGCCCCGGTTTATATCGTGCACATGAGCTGTAATGACGCCTTGGAGAAGGTCCGCGAGGCCCGCGACCGCGGGCTGCCTGTTTACGGTGAGACTTGCCCGCAGTATCTCTACCTTTCCATCGACAACTTCAATGTGCCTGGATTCGAAGGAGCGAAATACGTCTTTACTCCTCCCTTACGCGAGAAGTGGCATCAGGAGAAACTTTGGAATGGGCTGAAGCAGGATCATCTGCAAGTCGTCTCGACCGACCATTGCCCGTTCTGCTTCAAGGAGCAGAAAGAACTAGGGCGAGATGATTTCACGAAAATCCCCAATGGAGGGCCGGGTATCGAGCACCGCATGAGCTTGATCTACTCCGGCGGAGTAGCGGCGGGACGTTTCAGCGTCAACCGCTTTGTGGAACTCGTCTCCACCACGCCGGCGAAGCTCTTCGGGCTCTATCCAAGAAAGGGCAGCATCGCGGTGGGGAGTGATGCCGACCTGGTCATCTTTGATCCGCAGCGCAAGCACGTCATTAGCGCCGCCAATCATCACATGCGGGTCGACTACTCGATGTTTGAAGGCATCGAAGTAACCGGCATGCCCGAGGTTGTGCTTTCCCGCGGAGAAGTGGTGGTCGAGAAAGATCGCTTCGTAGGGCGCAAGGCAGCGGGGCAATTCATCAGAAGGTCGAATTACTCGCAGCCATAAACGGAACCCTTATTCGCCCTTCATGGCGTCGATCAACTGGAATAGCTGCGTGCGATCCACTACCTCAACAAATGGCTTACCCGTAGTTTTGTTGCTGACGACATAGATCGTGGGCGTGTGCTCGAGGCCGAGACGCGTGCCCAGGTCCTTGTCGGCATTCACTTCCGCCGCCAACTTGCCCTGGGGATCGACCACGAAAGGTAGAGGCGTTTTGTGCTCGGCGGCGAACTTGTCAGCGAAGCTGCGAAGGTTTTCCGGGGTAATTTCCGGCTGGTGCTGAAAAATGTAGTCGCGGTATTCGTACCCGAGCTGGCGCGAGTGAGAATCAAAATAACGGGCGATCACCGCCGCCTGGAATGACCAGCTATGCATGGGCAGCGGATAATCATGGCGAACGACGGGAATTTTATAGGTGCGTCCTGCTTCGGCGACCAGGGGAGCCGCGCGCCGGCAGTCGGGGCACTGCAAATCTTCAAAAACCACGATGGCGACCTGGGCGCCCTTGGGCGGCTTCAGGGCGGAATTCGTGTCCTGCGCGGCTGCGGCGCCTATAAGGGTCAAAAAAAGCAAGGCTGCAAGGGTGTGCGTCTTCATATCACTGTTGTTTAGATGCAGGAGTTCCCACGCTTTGACCCTATGTTATCAGGATTTGCTGCGGGGCTGCCGGGTTCGCCGCAGGGGGTCAGTCTGAGAGGCTCACAGGGCCGAGCCGGCGCTCTTTCGCGTTCTTGCGTCGTGCGTAGGGACAGCCAGCCCTCGGCTGTCCGGCGAGCGGAGCTCGCGGCAGCGCGCGAGATGGGCCAATCCAGCAGCGCTGGCCCGGCCGCCGAGGTGGCCTGCCGCTACGCGTTGCGGCTACAGCAGTTGCAGTTGGCGGCGTTCCAGGGCCAGCAGTTTCTCTTTGATCGGCAGGCCGCCGCCATAACCGGTCAGTTTGCCGTTACTCCCGATTACCCGGTGACACGGAATGATGATGGGAATGGGATTCGAACCGTTCGCCAATCCCACCGCGCGAGACGCATTGGGATTTCCGATGCGCCGGGCCAGTTCCCCGTACGAAATGGTTTCGCCATAAGGAATCTCGCGCAAACGTTTCCAGACTTCCAGCTGGAAACTGGTGCCCTGAGGAGAGAGAGTTATGTCGAAATTCTGCAGTGTGCCAGCAAAGTAGGCCTTCAGTTGGCGAATGGTTTCCCGGAGCGCCTTGGGATTCTGTTCCCAGGACGAATCCGGTTTCGCCGGATGGCGCCCGTTGCAGAAATGAACTTGCCGTAAGCCACCGCCGTCCGCCACCAGCAGCAGAGGGCCGATCGGAGATTCGATTTCGCAATACGAAGTAGTCACAGAGCTTCCTTCTTAGGGGGCCGCAGATAGAAGTGCCTGGGTCGCTCGTGCGGTCGCGGGCAAAAGCATTCTCGGTTTGTGGTGGACGGAGTAATCGTCGGCCTGCCACAGATACATTGCAGCGTAGGCCCGCCATGGACGCCACCGCTCTGACATTTTGGCGAGCTCGCGCGGATCGCGAACGCCGAGAGCCCGCAGCAGGCCGAGGTCACTGGCGGGGAAGGCGTCAGGCTCATTCAGGGCGCGCATGGCTACGTACTGGGCGGTCCAGTCGCCGATTCCAGGCAGCTCACAGAAGCGAGCGACAAACTGCTCAGCATCCACTACTCCAGCAAAACTGACTGTGCCATCGCACACGGCGCGCGCAAGTGATCGCAATGCATGCGCTCGCGCCTTCGGGAGTCCAATGCCAGCCAGATCGCTGTGGGCCATCTTCTCCGGAGTGGGAAACAAATGGCTCAGGCCGGGTGCGAGGTCGATCGGAGTGCCGAAGCTTCGCACCAGCCTGCCCGCAAGCGTGGTGGCACCGCGCACGCTGACCTGCTGTCCGAGGATGGCACGCACGGCAAGTTCAAAGCCGTCCCAGCAGCCAGGGACGCGCAGCCCCGGACGATGCCTGACGCGAGAGGCAAAAACCGGATGCCGCCCCAGCCAAGCGCCGATTTCGTTGGGATCGGCGGCGAGGTCGAACATCCGGCGAACTCGCTCGATGATGAGGAAAAGCCAGCGGGCTTCGGGGAAGTGAATGCGCACGCACAAGGCGTCCGCAGTACCGTTCAGGGTCGCCTCAAACCAACCGTCAATGCCATGCAGGGAGATGGTGCGCTTGTAGACGGAGCCTGCGACGGCTTCAATTCCGGGAGTTGCGCGCGGAGTGAGGAATTCCAGCAAAGCGTCCCAGCAGAATGGAGGCCGGAAGCGGAGCAGGAATTGATACTGATGCTGCTCGCGTCCGGGAGCGCGGCGGGCAAGCTTTCGCAGGTGAGTCGGGGTACGGTGATAGGTTTTCGAGAATGTATCGTTGAAGCGACGAATGCTGCCGAAGCCCGCAGCCACGGCGATATCGCGCATGGGAAGAGTCGTCTCGTCAATCAGCTTTTTGGCAAAGTGCAGCCGACGGGTTTGTGCCACTGCGATGGGACTGGCTCCAAGATGCTTCAGGAAAAGGCGGCGCAGGTGACGGGCTCCGATGCCGAGCCGCATCGCCAATGATTCCATCCCGCCGTCTTCCAGGGCGCTTTCGCTGATCAGTCGCAAGGCGCGGGAAACCGTGGCCGACGTCCCCAGCCAAGCGGGCGTGCCGGGCGAGGCCTCGGGACGGCAACGCAGGCAGGGCCGCAGTCCGGCTTCCGCGGCAGCGGCGGCGCTGGCAAAGTAGCGAACATTTTCTTCTTTAGGAGAGCGGGCCGGGCACACCGGGCGGCAATAAATGCGCGTGGTCATCACGCCGATGAAGAAGCGGCCGTCGAAGCGAGCGTCGCGCGTCCTGCGAGCGAGCGAACAGATGGAGCGATCGAGGACCATGACTGGGAAAGAATAGCGGATGGCAGCGGGAACCGCTGGCTATTTTCGGACCTGCATAAAAGTGAATTTGCTGTAAGCGGGGTCACTGGCGGACGGTGTTTCGATCTTGACATGGGTCCTACGGTGATTTCATCCCCTTCGCGATAGGGTTGCGGGGCGCGAAAGCGGCGGCCTCCGTAGGTTTGCGTCACTTATTGTAGAGAGTTGGGGTTCGACAAAATCGTCTCCAGTTTCCTTGGATCGATTCGCCACTGCGGTAATTGCTTGTCGGCCTTTTTTCGCTCGCCTGGATCGAGTTCTTTCTGGAGCTTTGCAGCACCGGGGATGGCGTCCTTGTCGCCTTTCGCACCAGCCCTGACGTACAGCAAGAACGCTGCAAGGCGATCGACCTTTCCAGCTTCCCCCGTGACGCACATTTCCGCGAGTGCTCTCATAGCGAACGTGTTGCCTGAGTTTGAGGCTTGCTGGTAATACCTAAGTGCGCGCTTCGGATCCTGCTGGACAGCGAGTCCACGCTGATACAGTGTTCCGAGGCAATATTGAGCGCGGCTATCACCGCCCTTTGCCCCTACTTCACACCAGTGTCGGGCTTGTGTGTAGTCCGCAGCGATACCTGTACCCATGTAAATCGCAGCGAGCCGGACTTGAGACTCGGTGTCTCCATGCTCTGCCGCGTTCGAATACCACTTCACCGCCTCGGGCACGTTGCGCGGCAAGCTCTCGCCTCTTTCGTAAAACTCCCCGATATCGCGCAGGCCCTCGATCAGGGTTCTTGGGCGCAGTTCCTTGTTTGAGCGCGCGACAGCGTCTACGGCTGGCGCGCTTCCGTGCTCTTTTGCCAAAGTGAACCAGGCAAAAGCGAGAGCATCGTCGATGTTCACGCCGTCGCCATTGTAGTAACAGACTCCCAGGTTGAACATTCCGGACGGACTGCCATGCTTGGCCGCCTTCTTGTACCACTTAAAAGCTTCTTCTTTGTTCTTCTCCACTCCGCGGCCGCTTGAATAAAGAATGCCAAGTTCGTTTTCCGCATCGGAGTAATTCTCAGCGGCCGCGCGCCGGAGCCACTTCAGAGCCAACGCGTCACTTTGAGTGATGCCATTTCCGTCCAGGTAGGCGCGAGCCAGTGCCACCTGCGCCGGCAAGTCGTCGGCTTCCGCCAAACTTTGTAAGTGGGAGATTTCCGAACCGCCTGACGGCGTTCGTTCCTGAGACGCGGAAAATGAACTGGCCCAGAGCAGAAATACAAGCCAGCAGACAGTACGCATGCCGGCAGAGTATAGCGAAATCGCGGGAATTTGCAGTGACAAGTCCCGGGCGTAGCCTCTTAGGCAGCCCAGGATGTTCTAGAGAAGGGGGAGACGCAGCCGAGCTGCGTCTCCACAGCCGAGATCTGATATTTACGCGGCGTTGGCCATGCGACGCTGCTCGATCCCATCAAGAGCGGTCCACAGCGCCTTGGCTGCCGCTTCAGCTGCGGCCAAAGCTTTGGGAGCGCTTTCCGGGTGGGCTGAGATTTCCCGGGACAATTGCTGCTTCCACACCTGTGAGTGTTGAATGTCCGCAGTCTCATGCACGGTGAAGTAGCTGCACGTCTTTTTGTCGGCGCCGTACTGCTCGCGTAATCCGCGGGCCTTTTCCCGGGCGATGCGCGGGACCTGCGACTCGTAAGCGTAATAAGCAGCAAGGGCTTCGGCGGGAGATCGCTCGCTCGAGACCTGGTGGAAGAAGTTGATTAAAGCTTTGATCTCGGGAAGAGGTTGATGCAAACGCAGGTCGCGCATCGCGCCCATGCCTTCGGCAAAATCGAGCCACAATTCGGCATGGGAAGCAGACGGATCGCCATAAACATCTTCCCCGCCTTTTTCGTCCGACATGTTTGCCAGCACGGCGCGGCGCAATTCTCCGTCGTTCAGACGGATGCCGAATTCCGCCAGATACGTAGGAAACGCCGCCACGTGGTGATAGTAGTCCCGCGCATACTCGCGCAAATCTTCCTCCGTCAGTTGCCCCGCCGTCCACGATTTGTAAAAGGGGTGGCAAAGGAGGTCGTATTGGGCGATACGCGCATCCAGTTCTACGAAAAATTGCCGACTATCCATAAACTGATTTTCCTTTTTCCAACTCACCAATATAAGTGCGATTCGGCATTGCCGCAACCACCTAAATGGGTCATCCGTCACTTACCATTGCGACGGTAAACATTAACCTCGAATTGCTGTTGAGAGCAGGGGAGCTATCGTTGTTTCGGATCGGGAAACTGTTGTTGATCTCGGGGCTGCTGGCTCTGGGCGGATTTCAGAAAAGCGCGTCGCCGCCAGCTATAGACGCTATCTCGCCGATCTTTGGCCCGGAAGGAACGAGAGTCGCGATCACTGGGCGAAATTTGGGTGCGACGACAGCAGTTTCGTTTGGGAAAGTGGCCGCGACCTTCAAAGTATGCTCGGAGGGGAAAGTCATCGCGATTGTGCCGCGCTGGGCAAGCACGTCGCCAATTTTCGTGAGCACGGGGGAAGGAAGGGCCGCGTCTTCTTCCATGTTCGGGGTACAAAATGATCCCCGGGTGCCGGAGGACGTCGGCTGGAAAGCGGGTTATGTCAATCCGGTGCCCGCTCCGCCAGAGTTTAAGTCGGTCTTGCTGTGGGGAATTGCGATTGCCGATGTGCGGGACCCAGACCATCGCTTCGCGACAGTTGAGGTGGCGAGATTACGTCTTACCTGCCGGGTGGATGGGGAATTTCATCTACTCAACGATGACCAGAGCGATCTGCGAGGCGGATTGTACCGGCGACATCCCTGGTTCGGCACCGATGAGCACAGTCCCATGCCGTTCGAGAAAAACCTGGCAGATCGCACCGTGAGGCTCCGAATAGGCACCCGCCCCGATCGGGTCTGGCACTTCTGGAGTGCCTCGCCAAGGCCCGCGCTTCCACTTGGAAAACTGGAAGGCTGCACGGTTACCGCGCAGGTGAAAATCTCAAAAGGCGCGCTGGTCCAGATGGGGATGGACTACTGGCGTTCGACTACTGCTTTGTGGGCGGGGCCGGACGTCAATAACCACGAGGCGGGCGCCAGCAATTGGTACTTTCCCTCCGATCGCTGGCAAGAGATCACCTTCACCGACATCGGCGGGCCTCAGTTCTGACCGGTTACGCCGTACTGCTAAAATGGAGCTACGCAGTACTCCCTCCTTGACGGGAGGACGGCCCGCGCGGCTGTCCCAACACGTGGGGTTCTTGAGACAAGCTTTGCAGTTCACGGAACAATTCGAAGTAGTAGTTGTGGGCGCCGGCCACGCTGGGTGCGAAGCCGCCATGGCCGCGGCGCGCATGGGCCTGAAAACCGCGCTTTACACCCTGAATGTGGACCTGATCGCGCAGATGTCATGCAATCCGGCGATTGGCGGCATTGCCAAGGGGCATCTCGTGCGCGAGGTGGATGCGCTGGGCGGCATCATGGGCGAGGTCACCGATGCGGTCGGCATCCAGTTCCGGCTGCTGAATACTTCGCGCGGCCCTGCGGTGTGGTCGCCGCGCGCGCAGTGTGACAAGCAGGCTTACCGCCTGAGGATGCGCGAGGTGCTCGAGTCGCAACCGAATTTGAAAATCAAGCAGGCCGAAGTTGCGGAACTGCTGATTCAGTCGTTTTCCTCGTCGGCTGAAAGCTTGGAGGCATCTGCGCGCCGCTGTCTTGGCATCCGTCTTCGCGATGGACGCACCGTGGGTGCTGCGGCGGTCATCGTTACCACGGGAACGTTCCTGAACGGACTGATCCACTGTGGGGAACAGCAGTATCCGGCGGGGCGTTCCGGAGAGCCGGCCGCGGTTTTGCTGGGCGAATCTCTCAAGCAACTTGGCCTTCGAGGATGCCGCCTCAAGACGGGTACTCCTCCTCGCCTGGATGGGCGCAGTATTGATTGGTCCCGATTTCAGGAGCAGCCCGGCGACCCGGATCCGACTCCCTTCAGCTTCCGCACCAAGCGGGTCGCGCATCATGACCGGCAGGTGCCTTGCTACATTGCATGGACCACGGAAGAGACACATCGCATCATTCGCGAGAATGTGCACCGCTCGCCGATGTACAGCGGGCAAATTCACTCGATTGGGCCGCGTTACTGTCCCTCCATCGAAGACAAGATTGTCAAATTTCCTGACAAGACCACGCACCAGCTCTTTCTCGAGCCGGAAGGACTGAACACGCACGAGATCTATGTGAATGGGATGAGCACCTCTCTGCCCATCGAGGTGCAGATGGCAATCCTGAAGTCGGTGCCCGGCCTTGAAACGGCGGAGATGCTGCGCCCCGGTTACGCCATTGAATACGACTCAATCGATCCCACGGAATTGCAGCGGACGCTCGAGACCAAGCAGATCGCGGGCCTCTTCCTGGCAGGACAAATCAATGGCACCAGCGGATACGAAGAGGCCGCTTGCCAGGGTTTAATGGCCGGAATCAACGCCGCGCTGAGAGTGAAGGGCGAAGAGCCGCTGATTTTGGACCGCACCGAGGCTTACACCGCGATCCTGATTGATGATCTGATTTCCAAGGGCACGAACGAGCCTTACCGCATGTTCACGTCGAGGGCGGAGTTCCGCCTGCATTTGCGGATAGACAACGCCGACCGCAGGCTGACCCCGCATGGGCGCAGAATTGGGCTGATTTCGGACGCTGCCTGGTCTGATCACCAGGCCAAGCAGGAGCGAACTCGGGCAATCGCCTCGCTGCTGCAGAAGACCAGGTTGACCAATGCAATCGTGGAGAAGATTGCTCAGCCAGACCCGAGCGGGTGGTCATCCATGCTCGGCCAGTCTCTGGCACAGTTGTTGAAGCGTCCGGAGGTCTCCGTGGAGCAGTTCGCTCCAGCGCTGCATGAGCTTGCGCCGGAGTTCTTCGCCGCGTGCGAGTCCACCGATGGCCTGAACGCGAAGGCTCGCAATGAACTCAAGTCGGTTGAGACCGAGATCAAGTACGAAGGCTACCTCCAGCAGCAGGAACGTGCGATCGACCGCCTCAAAAAAGCTGAGCAGAGGCATATCCCGGAATGGTTTGATTATCGTTCGGTGAGCGGTCTTTCGCGCGAGATGCAGGAGAAACTGGTCAAGATCCGTCCGCGTACGCTGGGCCATGCGTCGCGAATCCCGGGAGTCACTCCGGCCGCCGTGTCGTTGGTCAACGTCTACATTGAGATCCAGGGCAAGCGGCGGGAACAGGCGGCCCGTCTGTAGACATGCGCGGCATTGGTGCTGGAGTGCAGCCTGTGCTCTAATGGCGCTCGCATGATCAGCGCACGGCAGCACTTTCCCGGAGTTCACGACAAGGTTTTTCTGGATTCGGCGTGCGTATCGCTCGCCTCGCGTCCAGCGGTCGAAGCCATTGATAAATTCCTGAACCTGGCCTTGACCTGTCCTCGCGAATCTTCCACGGCTCACCACATCTTCATGGACGAAATGCGGGCTGCGGCTCGCCCCGCTGTTGCGCGCCTTATTAACGCGCACTCCGATGAAATTGCCTTGGTCGAGAGTACCAGCCACGGGTTATCCATTGCTGCAGGTGCGATTCCCCTGGAACGCGGCGACCGGGTACTCATGTCGGACCTCGAGTTCCTGGAGGTCGCGATTCCGTGGGTGGAGAAGCGGAAGGAAGGCGCCGAAATTGATGTGGTCCCCAACCATCACGGCGAAGTTCGGGTCGAAGATTTTGCGGCGCGGATCACGCCCCGCACGCGCGTGATTTCCATCAGCAGCGTGCAGTGGAGCAACGGCTATCGCTGCGATCTGGCTGCCTTCAGCAGGCTCTGCCGTGAGCGGAATATATGGTTCGTCGTGGATGCGATCCAGCAACTGGGGGCAGTGCCGATCGATGTCCGCGAAGCCCCGGTGGACTTCCTTGCCTGCGGCGGGCACAAGTGGCTGAACTCGCCGTTCGGATGCGGATTCCTTTACGTCCATCGCGAGGCGCTTCCGAGATTGAAGTTGCCGATTCCCGGATATCTGTCGGTCGAAGACCCGCCCGGCGGCTGGGGCGCGTACTTCCAGACGCCGACGATTTCCCCGGTTCGCGACTACGAGTACGTCGCGAGCGCACGGCGATTCGAAACCGGTGGAACGGCAAACTACCCTGGGGCAATCGGGCTGGCGGCATCGCTGAATCTGATTCATGCCCTTGGCCAACAGAAGATCGCGGAACACATCCATGGCCTCACCGGGAAATTGATCGCGGGATTGAGGGCGCTTCCGGTGACGCTTGTGACCGCTTTCGAAAAACAGAATCGTGCAGGGATCGTGACTTTCTCAGTCGGCTCCGCGGAGGAAAATATCAAACTGATGAACCGCTTGCTGCAGGTGAAAATCCTGGTGTCGGTTCGCTATACATCGAATGTGGGTGGCATTCGAGTTTCATGTCACTTCTTCAATTCTGAAGAGGACATTGAGCGGCTCTTGGCTGCGCTTGGTTCGTTATTGAAGTAGTCACAAGACGACTGTCATCACTTTGGAGAGCGGTTTCCTCACGATGTTTGGCACACGCGCGCCTTCGGCCGGGTAACCCACTGGGATCAGCAAGTATGGTTTCTCGTTCTTGGGGCGATTCAGAATTTGAGCGAGAAATCCCATGGGGCTCGGGGTATGCGTGAGCGTGGCAAGCCCTGCGGCGTGCAGTGCGGTAAGCAGAAAGCCGCAGGCGATTCCAACCGATTCCATGACGTAATAGTTTTTCTCTTTGGTTTGCTCGTCAATCAACTCGTAGTCCTCGCGAAACACCACGATCAACCATGGCGCAGTCTCGAGAAAGGGCTTGTGCCAATCGGTGCCGAGCGGTTGGAGGGCTTCCAGCCATTCTTCCGGCGCGCGGTGTTCGTAAAAAGCGCGCTCTTCGGCTTCGGCGGCTTCGCGGATCTGGTGTTTCACCTCGGGGTTGGACACGGCGACGAAGTGCCAGGGCTGGCGATTGGCCCCGGACGGAGCGGAGGCGGCGGTCCGGATGGCGGCCTCGATCACTTCGAAGCGCACAGGATCGGCCGAGAAGTCGCGGACGGTGCGCCGCGTGCGGAGCATCTCGTGGAACTGCGCGGCCCGGGCCAGTTGCTGCGCTGGGTCGAGCCGTTCGAACTGGAGTGGGATGAATGCTGGTTCCGGCATCGCGTGAGAATCTTACAACGGCACCTGAAGTAAGGGTTTTCAGATTCTCTTCGCCTTCGAGCATACTGCGCTCTCTCCGGTGCACTGGGAGCGCGGTGCTGAGCTGCGCTCGGCCTAACCGCCGACTGCGCCGCTGCTTACAGAGTGGATCGCGCGGTAAGATAGGGCCTTGCAGGAACTTGCACAACGCGTGGTTCAGTACGTCCGGCGTCACGAACTGGTCCGCGCCGGCGATCGGGTTGGGCTCGCGGTTTCAGGCGGTGCTGACTCGGTTGCATTGTTGCGTCTGATGCGAGAATTACGAGGCGATCTCGGCATCGGACTCTGTGTGCTTCACTTCAATCACCGGTTGCGTGGGGCAGAATCCGACGCCGATGAGCAGTTTGTGGAAGAGCTGGCAAAAAACCAGAAGCTTCCGTTTCAGAGTGCGGCCACGGACGTGAACAGGTACGCGGCGGAAAAAGGCCTGAGTACCGAAGCCGCCGGCCGGCATCTCCGCTACGAGTATTTTCAGGGCCTGATTCGTGACCGGATCGTGCACCAGGTCGCCACCGCCCACACGCTCGACGATCAAGCCGAAACCGTTCTGCTGCGGATGGGACGAGGAGCGGGTACCGCCGGGCTGGCCGCTATCTACCCGAGGGTTTGTGGCCCTTCCGGCTCCGTGATTCGCCCGCTGCTCGGAGTGCGGCGCACGGATATCGAAACCTATCTGAAACAACTAAACCAGCCTTGGCGGGAGGACGCAAGCAATCGCGACTTGCGGCATGCGCGCAACCGGGTCCGCCACGGGATTCTTCCGCGTCTGGAGCGGAACCTGAACCCATCGATTCGTGAGTCACTGGCCGATACGGCAGAAATCGCGCGTGCCGAAGAAGAGTATTGGGCCAGTGAAGTTGGCAAAGCCTTGCCTGGGACCGTGCACACTCCGGGTGTCCTATCTTCTAAACAGCTATGTGCCTTACCGCTTGCCGTGCAGCGTCGTGTGGTGCGCGCAGCCGCCGCTGGTATTGGGCTCAGACTGGAGTTTCGGCACGTTGAAGCAGTATTAGACGTGTGCCGCGGAATCCAGAAATCCGCGCCCATGCCGCAGGGATGGATGTCAGCGCGGTCGGACAACGGTGAAATGGTGCATTTTGTACTGCAGGACTGTGAGCAGGTCGCTGACTACCAGAATGCATTTTCAGTGCCTGGCACAACCGAGATCCCCGCCCTGGGTATCTGCTTGGAAGCGGTGCTGGTGGAAGGTCCTCCCAACAGGTATCCGGCGGAGCACTTGTTTGATGCTGCGTTGTTGAATAAAGAATTGCTGGTACGCAACTGGCGGGCCGGTGACCGGTTCTGGCCAGCGCACACCAAGGAGCCAAAGAAGATCAAGGAGTTGCTCCAGGATCGGCATATTACGGGACGCGAGCGTAAGCTGTGGCCTGTCGTTGTGAGCGGGCCGGATGTACTCTGGATGCGGGGATTTCCATGTCCGGAAGCGTGGCGGTATAAAGCGGGGGCGCACCGGGCGGTATTGATTCGCGAGATCGCATGCCGTGGATAGCGCAGCACCCGCTAGCAAGACTATGACTCCGATGCCAAAAGCTGAGCAGTTACGCACCGTCATTCCGGCGGAGCAGATCCAGAAACGGGTCAAAGAGATGGCCCGGCAAATCTCTGACGACTATCGTGGCAAGACCATCCACGCGCTGGCGCTGCTCGAGAACGGATTCATGTTTATGGCCGACCTGGTCCGCGCCCTGGAAGTCCCGGTGATCTGCCAGTTCGTCAAGCCGCGTTACCGGCGCCAGGATGGCGCCAGTGGCGAGACTCTGGAGATTTTTTTCAGTCATGAGCCAAACATCGAGGGACAGCATCTGCTGCTGGTGGAAGGTCTCATCCACTCCGGAATTACCACTGAGTTCCTGATGAATGACTTGCGGGCGCGAGGGGCAGCCTCGGTGAAGGTGGCGACGCTGCTGGACCGGCAGGCGGCACGACGCGTACAGCTACAGCCTGACTACTTCGGTTTCCTGGTAGATGAAGCCTTCCTGGTAGGCTACGGCATGGGCGCCCCTGAGCAGACCTACCGCAATATTCCCTATTTGGCCGCAACCTCTTGAACCAGGCCGTGACTTAAGTTACGGGGGTAAGCCCATCCATTTTTTTCGTCGGAACGAGTAGAATGGATCGTCCAGGCATTTTGTCCTATCCAATTCCCGCGTCGGGCATCTAATCTGGAAGGGGAAGTGCACCGGCTTGCGTTTTGGAAAAAGGCGCTAATTTCTCAGGAGCCTCTCAGTGAATTCGACGGTTAAAACGGTAGTTTTCTGGCTGGTTATCGTGCTTTCCGCCTTCCTTTTGTGGCAGGTGGTGAAGGCGGGTAATTCCGGGCAGAAGGAGAAGGAAGTCAACTTCTCGCAATTCATGTCGGACGTGGACCAGGGCAGCGTAAAAGAGGTCACCGTCATCGGCATGGAAGTCCGGGGTAAGTATCGCAGCGACAATTCGGGCTTTCACACCACGGTCCCGGCCAACTATCCAGACATGATCAAGACGCTGCGCGATAAGGGCGTCAATATCACGATTCGGGATGCGAGCAATGGAAGCTGGCCCACCTGGCTGCTGAACCTGGCTCCTCTTATCTTGCTGGCAGCATTGTGGTTCTTCATGATCCGGCAGATGCAGACGGGCGGAAACAAAGCCCTCTCGTTCGGCAAGAGCCGGGCCCGCCTGCTTTCGATGCAGCAGAAGAAAGTCACGTTCAAGGACGTGGCGGGGGTGGATGAGGCCAAGGAAGAACTGAGGGAGATCATCGAGTTCCTGCGCGAGGCTCAGAAGTTCCAGAAGCTTGGCGGGCGCATTCCGAAGGGCGTGCTGCTGGTCGGACCCCCGGGAACCGGCAAGACTTTGCTGGCCCGTGCTGTCGCTGGCGAAGCCAACGTTCCATTCTTTTCGATCTCGGGTTCCGATTTCGTTGAGATGTTTGTAGGCGTGGGCGCAAGCCGCGTTCGCGATCTGTTCGAGCAGGGGAAGAAGAACGCTCCCTGCATTATCTTCATCGACGAAATTGACGCTGTCGGACGTCATCGCGGCGCTGGCCTCGGCGGCGGGCACGACGAGCGTGAGCAAACCCTCAATCAACTGTTGGTTGAGATGGATGGTTTCGAATCGAACGAAGGCGTGATCCTGATGGCCGCGACCAACCGGCCTGACGTGCTGGATCCGGCGTTGCTGCGTCCGGGACGTTTTGATCGCCGCGTGGTGGTGAGCCGTCCGGATGTGCGTGGCCGCGAAGAGATCCTTCGCGTGCACACTCGCAAAATTCCATTGGCTGAGGATGTGGATCTCTCGGTACTGGCCCGAGGAACTCCGGGCTTCTCGGGAGCCGACCTGGCCAACATGGTGAACGAAGCCGCTCTGAGCGCGGCGCGGCAGAACCGCAAGGCTGTGTTGCAGTACGACTTCGAATTGGCCAAAGACAAAGTCCTGATGGGCGTGGAGCGCAAGTCGCTGATCCTATCCGATGAGGAGAAGAAGGTGACGGCCTACCACGAAGCCGGCCATGCGTTAGTGGCGGCGAAGTTGCCGAAGTCCGATCCGGTGCATAAGGTCACGATCATTCCTCGTGGCATGGCGCTGGGCGTGACCATGCAGTTGCCCATCGATGACAAGCACAACTACACCAAGGACTATCTTGAGACGCAGATCGCCATCATGATGGGCGGCCGCATCGCGGAAGAGATGTTCCTCAGCCAGATGAGCACCGGAGCGGGCAACGACATCGAACGCGCGACCGAACTGGCGCGCAAGATGGTGTGCGAGTTCGGCATGAGCGAACTGGGGCCCCTGACCTTCGGCAAGAAAGAAGAGCAGATCTTCCTGGGCCGTGAAATCGCGCAGCATCGCGATTACAGCGAAGCCACTGCCATCAAGATCGACGAGGAAGTCCGGCGCCTGATCGGCGAAGGCTACAGCACGGCCAAGGAGATTCTTGCCGGAAACGATGACGTCGTTCATCGCATGGCCTCTGCACTGCTGGAACGCGAAGTGATTGATGCCAACGATATCAGGCTGATCCTGGAAGGAAAGGAACTTCCAAAGATGCAGCCTCCATCGAAGGGCGATGATGGCGTGCAGCAGGTGCTAAAGCCGGAGCCGGGACGTCCTGGAATCGCCAAGGGCGGAGAGAGTCCGGCGCGGGCGTAAGAGCTAGTTAGTAAGTTCGAGAAGGGCGGCTTTCGAGCCGCCCTTTTTGCCGTCCTGGTGGTTCTGTAATTAATGGTACCGTCGCTCAGTGCTGGCTACGAGCAGGTACATCGTCGTTTTGTTCAACGCGGTTGCGCCCGTTCTTCTTGGCAGCGTAGAGGCTCCGATCTGCCATCCCCAGCAGCGAAACCGCATTCGTGCCGCCTGACCCGTTTGCCACCGCTACCCCCATGCTGACGGTGATCTTGCGCGAAATCTTCGAAGCCACGATAGGACGGTCCGCCACCAGCACCCGTAGTTCGTCGGCTCGCACCATCGTGTTGACCAGATCAGCTCCGGGAAGAATGAGCAGGAATTCCTCACCGCCGTAGCGACCGACGGTATCGTAGACGCGAAGCTTGGAACGGAACCGGTGAGCGATCTCTTTGAGGGCCTCGTCCCCGTATAGATGGCCGCAAGTGTCGTTGACCTCTTTGAAATGATCGATGTCCGCCATGATCACGCCGAGGGGCTTCTTGTCGCGCCTGCTGCGCTCCAGTTCCATCTCCAGCGACTGCATGGCTGCACCCCGGTTCATCACCCCCGTGAGCCAATCGTGGGTAGCGGCGTGGCGCATCGATTCACGAGCCCTGACCAGCTCTTCGTGCAAGTCGAGAATACGTTTTCCCACCGAGAGTCGCGCCCGAAGGGCAGGTTCATCGAAGGGTTTAACAATGTAATCGTCGGCCCCAGCCTCCATGGCCTGCAACATATCTGCCTGGCCGTCCTTGCCGGTTAATACAATGATGTAGGAGTAGCTGCGTTCTGCGCCTGCCCGTCGAATTCGGTTACACAATTCAATCCCATCGATATCAGGCAAGACCCAGTCGAGCAAAAGTAATTTCGGAGCATCGGGCCGGCGTAGCACCTCCCACGCTTCATTCCCGTCTTTCGCGACGGTTGCAACAAAGCCCCAATCCTGCAGGCAGCGACCTACGATCCTCTGGTAAATCTGAGAGTCTTCTGCCACGAGCACACGCATTCCATCCATGGATTGCATATCGGCGGGGGCCGCCATTTGTTGCTTGGGCGAGACGAGCGTTAGCACCTTGGTAATCTCAGGGACTCAGATTGGGATGACCCTCTTAGCTGTGCGTTGAGAGTATTTCATCGAGGCGAGCCTACACACGCGAGTTCGCTCTCTCCTCGGGTTAGGACCGCGAGAAAGATGTGGGGCGCGGATCTCTCGGTGGACCTTTGACCAACTCCATCATGTGAGCCGGATCGTGGCATGGAAGCTCCGCCCACCGCGTTAGCAGAAGTTCGCTTACGGACGCCTCGAATGGTTCCCGCCACTTCAATGCGGCTCAATCGGCGCGCCGGCGGGAATCGCAGCGGCTTGTGCCGCCTGCAGTGCCGAGATGCCAAGCACGCCGCTGTAGATTCGGTAGAGAGCATACCCGTGAAAGGCAGCGGCAAGGTAGTCTGCGAACAAGAGCACAATCAAGCCGTCCAGCGCATAAATGGCCATTCCCACCCAGAATGCCCAGCCCTCCCCTTTTCGGGCGAAATGCCAGATGAGGATGAACAGGCCGGCCACAAAGCCGTTAATGACCAGATCGAGAGCATAACCGGTCGTGCCCGCGCGATGTGCCATCGCGTCCACGACTTCCGAAATGCCGAGGCCGAAGATGAAACGCACTCCAGTGCCGCTCATCGAGAGAATGGAATTAACGGCGGAAAGCACGGCAATGGTGATGAACCATCCCGCGCCGCTTTTCACCACCCTTTCGGCGCGCAGTTTCTGCTCAACAACATTGGCGATCGAAGGCTGCGACGTTGTGCCGATTCCAACTCCAGGTGTGGCCATGAGAACGTCCTCCGCGAAGCAGGCGTAAGTAGCGCAATTGCGCGGAGCTTATCACAAAAAGGTTTGCTTTGAGGAAAACGATGGTAACTGGAATCCAGGTCGCTAGGCCTTCACTGCAATGAGAGGTTTGGAGTCAGCAACGACCTCTCCGATTTCGACGGCTGCAACGCCGGCCGCGCTCAGGGCTCGCAATAAGTCAGGGGAATCTTCGGCGGAGACTGAGATCAGAAGGCCTCCCGCGGTCTGCGGATCGAAGAGCAAGGTCTTCATCTCGTCCGGGATACCGTCGTCGTATTGCACCATGCACTCAGCGTACTCGCGATTGGCTTTGAGACCTCCGGGAATGTAGCCCGCGCGAACACAGTCGAGGGCGCCTTCGAGCAGCGGAATGCGGCTGGCGTAAAAGCAAATGGACACTTTGGAGGCCAGAGCGATTTCACGAGCATGGCCGATCAGGCCGAAGCCGGTGATATCGGTCATGGCGTGCACGGCAAATGCGTGTTCGGTCATTGGTCTCTGTTCGTTGGCTGCTGGAGCCTGATGCGCATGGATCACTTCTGCGGCCGCTTTGTTCAGGGTGGTCATCGACTTCACTGCGGCATCAATCCATGCCGGCTTCGCCGTGCCTTTCTTAATGGCGGTCGAGATCACGCCGGTCCCGATCGATTTCGTGAAAAGGAGGCGATCGCCGGGCTGCGCTCCCTTGTTCGCCAGAACCTGGTTGGGATTGATGAGTCCGGTGACGGAATAGCCAAATTTCATCTCATCGTCCCGAATACTGTGGCCGCCAATGACTGTGCATTTTGCTTCCATCATCTTCGACAGTCCGCCCGCCAGAATGCGCTCTAAAACATTGAGGTCGCCTTTTTCGGGGAAACACACAAGAGCGAGGGATGTGATCGGGCGACCACCCATGGCGTAAACATCGCTCAGGGAATTCGTAGCCGCGATCTCGCCAAAAGTGTAGGGATCGTCCACGATCGGGGTGAAAAAGTCGACGGTTTGCACCAGCGCTGTGCCCAGCCCGATCTGATACACGCCCGCGTCGTCGGCGTGATCGAAGCCGACAAGCACATTCGGGTCATGTTGCCGGGCTAATTTCCCAAGCACCGTGTCCAGCGCCGCCGGACTCAGCTTGGAAGCTCAACCCGCCGCTTTGACGGACTCCGTCAGGCGGAACGGCTTATTTTCGGGCATAGGTTCATTTTAGAACAGTACCGGGTACCTAGTACCTGGCAAACGCTCGCTCGCTCGCGCCCAGGCTGTCGTTACTTCACGCTTACATCTGTGATTTGCAGGTCCGGGTATTCGCGATTCCACGCGTTGCTCACGTGCTCAAGCGTGAGGCGGAAGGGTTTTGTTTGTCCTGGCGCAAGCGGCGCGGCTGACAAATCCACCACATCCGGATAAGGGCCGCTGGCCTGAAGAATATGGACCGGGACGTCTTCTGTTTGCGTGACCTGTCCCATGGCGTCCTTGAATGTGATGTGTGCATTCGCGCGGTTGACGGTTTTGTCGCCAGAGTTGGTGATCATCCCGTCAAGGTATGTCACGCTGGCCCCGACAAAATTCTCCGCTGCGCTCATCTTCAGATTCGACAGCTTGAGATTTGCCGCGTAGGGGTGCGGTTGGTTGCTGCTGATTGGCGAGCGTCGCGTGAGGAGAGCGACAATCCCCACCACGATCACGACCGCTGCGATCCCGATCACGATCGGAAGCCGGTTCGACTCTTCTTTCTGCGGTGCGAGTGGTGGTCCGGTCAAGCCGCCCATGTGGGAATTGTAGATTGCCGATTTTCAATTGCCAATTGTCAATTG
>Ga0070741_10001466_pt1 | contig 71755 bp, 64 predicted proteins | sample Coa_R1_4_FD_66440 | JGI IMG/M metagenome (GOLD analysis project Ga0070741, IMG submission 66440) | Surface soil microbial communities from Centralia Pennsylvania, which are recovering from an underground coalmine fire - Coalmine... | ecosystem: Environmental > Terrestrial > Soil > Unclassified ... | reverse complement strand
GTCAGCTGCTCGACCCGCCCGTCGCGAAGGAGGTGATCACCGAGACCGTCACAGCCGCCGCGTAACATCAACCAGGAGCCTGCGCCCCAAGCCGTTTACACCGCTCCTGGGACGCCACCGGTGGCGGTGGCAGTGGCTCGTCTGGGGGGGGGGAACAAGCTCGTCGAGCTCTTCATCGAGCACAGCGAGCTCCGCGGAGCCGACACCCGCACCCGAGTCTTGTCAGAGTCCGAACGGGGCAGCCGCGCCGGGCAACGACCTCAGTCCCTGGCTGTTCCTTCACTTCGAGGGTGGCAACGGGGAGGCAGTTGCTGTGCCCTGGTCCTACTTCGCAGGGAACCCGCAGTTCGTTGCCGCGGCTAAGGGGGTCTCAACGGGACAGTCGACCGTGTGGAGAGCCGTCTTTCCGAGTGACATGTACTTCGCGTTGGGAGACTTCACGATCCGCCACGACTCCGCGCACTGCTATTCGATATACGACAAGTACGACTTCAACTCGGTGTTTGTGCCGTTCTGGCTACAGCAGAAGCTAAAGACCGCGATTCCGTTCGATGTGCGATCAGCCGGATGGCTCGACTGACATCCCGCGCAGTCGCAACGCTCCTCACGATTGTCGCCTGTCTGAGTGTCGGATGTACTGACGGATCGCGGAGCGGAGCGAAGGCGAGTAGTTCTGTATCTGACTCGTCGGTGGGCACGCAGGCATCTCTTTGCGACGAGGCCGAGAGGCTCTCGAAAGCGATTGGCGAGTTCAACGCCGCAAAGTCTCAAGACTTTGATCAAGCGGCTAGATCACTCTCGTCGAACCTCGTATCGGCTGCCGATGCAACTGCTGCCGCTGCCGGCGATAGCGAGATGAGAGCTGTCAGTCTGAAGCTGCGCGACTCGGTCTCCCAGATTGTCGCGAACGCTGAGACTGTGACGTCAACCAACCTCGCCGACCTGCAGGCGGCGACAGCCGACTACGTTTCGTCCTCTCAACGCTTCGAGATCTTGCTACCAACAGTCTGCCCAACAGCGGGAAGCGGCTAGCCAGTTCGTGATGGGAGTAGTCAGCGCGCTGGCATGTGTCGACCTCCTCATGGGGAGGTGGAAGGGTCGGCGTTGTCTAGCCCGTCCGGCTGTGCTTCGACGCCGCTTGGTACCGAGAATCCGGCCATCGACGCCGCACCCCGAGTGGTGCGCCCACCCACCGGACCGACTTGAACGAGACCCGCGAAGATCAGTCGACCGGAGCGCCGATGGCGCGCCAGAACACCGCCTCCGCCATCACGCGCGTCCCGATTTCGCGGGCCCGTTTCGCCTTGCCCGACTGACTGTCCGGGTCGGCGACGACGAGGAGGTCCAGGCCCTTCGACACGCCGGTCTTCACGATCAGGCCTGCCTGCGCAGCCAGGTTCTGCGCCTCGGTTCGAGTGATCGGTTGGCCGCTGATCATGCCGGCGAGGGCACCGGTGAAGCAGACGGACAGGCCGCTCAAATCTGTTGCGGCGGCGACGGCCTCGTCACCGGGGCCGTCGGATGCGACCCGCAGTGCGTCGTCCACTGCTCCCGGGTCGAGGGCGAGAAGATCGGCGACCGCGTCGAGGTCCGCACGTTCCGTTGACGTGACCACACCGTCGGCGAGCGCGGCTGCGGCCAGCGCGGCGAAGTAGCTGTTGTGAGCTCGTTGGACAGCTGCGGCGTTCAGTCCCCACTCTCGGGCTGTCTCTTGTAGAGCGTTGGACTCGGCGGTCGTGAGGCGCCGGTCTTCGAGGGCTCGGTCCAAGAGATCGAGGTACGCGGCAAGATCCGGTTCGGCGACCTCGACCCCGTCGAGCTGTCCGACGAGTCCGGCGAGGTATGACGCCTGTTCGCGAATGTGGGCGTCGTCGTGCCCGCGCGCGCAGCGAAGCCCGGAGGATGGGAGCGACGGGACTGTGTCCGGCCATGTGAGTGGTGTGCAGCCGAGATCGGCCAGGGTGGTGAGGCCGAGCGCAACGGCAAGGCGCAGGTATTGCGCGAGCAGGCTGCTCGTGGCGAGCGCGTCGTCGCCGGCGGCGTGCGCTCGGTTGATCGTGATCCCCAGTTGCTCGCAGCACGCGGCAAGCTTCCGGCTCGGAACGTTTGGTTGGACGCGCGCCCCGAGAGCCATTGTGCAGAGCCCCGGCCATGGCGGTAGCGCGTGCCCGGCCCGATCGAACTCGGCGGCGACGAATCCCCGGTCGAAACGCAGGTTGTGGGCGACGAACACTGCACCGTCCAGCCGTTCGAGGAGGTCGCCGGCGATCTGACCGAACGTCGGGGCGTCGAGCACCGCTCCGGCGGTAATCCCGTGAATGCGTGTGGCACCGATGTCGCGCTGGGGGTTCACGAGCGTGCACCACTCGTCGACAACGGTCCCGTCGCGCCGCATGCGTACGGTCGCAACCTCGATGACGCGGTCTCCGAGTCGCGGACTGAACCCGGTCGTCTCAACGTCGATCACGCAGAACTCGTCGATGGGCGGCCGCCCAGCTGGCCGAGAGATGGGGCTGGTTTCGATGACGGTTCGTGCCTGGTCGCCAACCGGTGCGTTCGTCACGGGGGCGGGCGCCGGCACGGATGTGGCGGCGGTTGAGAGGTCGGGGCTGGATTGGGCATCGATGCGCTCGAAGATGCGCCACGCTCCGTCGACATCGAGAAGCCGACTGGCGGTTGCTTCGGCGGCCAGGTCACGGTCGAGGACCCAATCCCATTTGTCGACCTCGGTGTTGTCGAGCTTCTCGGCGATCGCGAGTGCGTCCGGCTTGGGCTGACGAAGGATCGTTCGGACGGTGGCGACGAGCTCGGCGGCGGAATGTTTCGGCAGCTCGAGCGCGGGACCACGTTTCCCCGCCTCGACGCCGTGAAGGCCGAGTTGGAGGGCGATCGTGTTCAGCGCACGATCACCAACCCAGGGCACGAGGACAGAGCCGTTTCCGGCGGGCAGCAGCACACGACGGTCGAGCTCGTAGCGCACCCATGCGGCTCGCCCTTCCGCGAGGAGAGCTTTCCCTTCCCGGTCCAGCCACTCGGGGACGACGTGGTCCTTGTACACGGCGACCATCTCGGTGCGGACGTGGTCGCCGACGGGCGCGGCGTCGCCGCCGAAGTTCGGCGGCACGCCCCCAGCGGAGTGGGTCAGCTCGACAACTCGCGCCTGCTGGTCGATGCCGGTGATCTTCCAGCGCCGTCCGCCGAAGATCAGGAGACCACCTTCGATCAGGGGCTGAACGATCGGAAGTGTTCCAAGGCTGCGCCCGTCGGCGACAAGCTTCCACTCCTCGGGCGTCTGGAAAGCCGTGTAGAAGGAGTAGTGGTTCACGATCCGCTCACCGACGGTGCCATGGAGCAGCACGCCATCGGTCGATTGGACGAGCAGCTCGGCCGCAGCCATCGCGCGCAGTAGCCGCGCGAAGCGGTGGGCGTCGACCAGTGCAAACGGTCCCGGCCCGCAGAGGGCCTGGTGCAGTTCCTTCGGGGTCGCGCCCCCGTGCTGCGCGATCACGCTGAGTATCTGCTGCACGAGGGTCGAAAGGTTGAGGCCGGGGTCGTCGGGCGACTCGATCCACCGCGCCAGTAGGAGTCGGACCATTGCGACGGTCTGCACGATGCTCGGGCGCAGTTCGTCGATGGGTGATGAACGCCCGTCGATCTCGTTCTCGGTGACGTAGATGCGTACGACGGGGGATTCGTCGCGACGACCTGAACGCCCAAGCCGCTGTCGGAGCGACGCAACGGAAGGTGGCATGCCGATCTGCGCAACGCTCGCCATCGACCCGATGTCGATGCCCATCTCCAACGTTGAGGTGCAGACGGCGGTCACGGGCCGGGACCGGTCTTTGAGTTGCGCTTCGACGATCTCCCGGACGTCCTTGGCGAGGCTTCCGTGGTGCGGCCAGAACTCGTTGGGGACGCGTTCAGCCTCGCAGCGGCGAGCGAGGAGGTCGGCGTAGACCTCGACGTCGCGCCGGGCGTTCGCGAATACGAGGTTGTCGCTGCCCCGAAGGGTCCGGAACAGGTGATTCGCGATGTCGAGCTGATCGCCGCTGACGGTCTCCTCGACCTCGACGGTTCCTCCGCTGCCCTCTACGGCGGCAGCTTGCCGGCCGGAGAGCTGCGGCGCGGCGTGGAGGTAGCCGCGGACTTGGAGTTTGAGCTGTTGGTTGGCCGAGCTCGAGTCGATGAGCAGAACGGCGTCGGGGTCCGCAGGACGCAGGAACCGTGCGGCGGCGGACATGTCGCCGAGGGTGGCGGAGAGTCCGATGCGCGGCGGTCGCCGTCGGATGGCGAGTTCGACTCGGCCGAGGAGTGACTGGAGCTGTGCTCCTCGGGGCGTCGCGAGGAACGAGTGGAGCTCGTCGACGACGATGTAGCGGACGCCGGCGAAGAACGTCGGAGCGGAACTGCCTCGGTTGACGAAGCTCGCCTCGAGCGATTCGGGAGTGATCAGCAGAACGCCTGTCGGATTCTCACGGACCTTCCGTTTGGCGTGCTCGGATACGTCGCCGTGCCAGCGGTGCACGGGGATGCCGGCCCGCTCGCATAGCAGCTCGAGTCGGTCGTACTGGTCGTTGATGAGTGCCTTGAGTGGTGACACGTAGAGGACGTCGATACCGCTCGGGACCGGCTGGGCGGGAGGCTCCCATGGGTCGTGGCTCGTCCACGGGTCCGGTGTCGACGCCGGCGAGCTGTCGAGGCTGGCCGCGAGAACGGAGCAGATCGGCAGGAACGCGGCTTCGGTCTTGCCGGCGGCCGTCGCCGCCGAGATGATCACGTCGCGGTCGCCGTCGAGGATGGGGCCGATCGCGCGCTCTTGTGCGTCGTGCAGCGACGTCCAGCCTTGTTCGTGCACCCAGCGCTGAAGACGGGGGTGGAGGCGAACGAATGCCGCTGAGGTGCCGGGCGGATCAGAGCCGGAGGTTGGAGAGCTCATCATCGTCGTCAGGTGGCGGAGCGGTTGCGCTCGGAACCGTCGTCTCTGTGGTCGGCTCGGACGCGGCGCCGTTGTCGTCGTCGAGGGGAGCGAGGTCGGGGTTCTGTTCCGGGACCAGTTCGACTCGTTGGATGAGGTCCGACCAGGCGACCTCGGGGTTCTGGTCGAGCGCGGCCAGCAGGTTGACGAACTCCTTGATTGTGGTGCGCGGTGTCCGGAAGTAGGCGTCGCCGACGCGAGCGGAGCAGTGCGCCATGAACGCGTGCAGGGCATCGTCGGGAACCAGGTAGCCGGCCGGGTCGCCGCCGGCGAAGACGTGACGGAGCTTGCCCAACAGAACGTAGAGGTCCTCAGGAGACAGGTTCGCAAGACGGAGCACGGGCCCGCTGTAGTCGACGATCCCGGCACCAGCGAAGGTGTTCTCTGCGAGTCGAGACTGGAGCGCCGAGTAGGAGTACAGACCGCGGCGTGTGTCGAGCAGCATTTCGGGCGTGCCTCCGAGGACGAACCCGAGACCGGCGGCGGAGCCCTGCAGGCTGTCGTTGAGGATGCGGAGGATCTGCTCGTAGTTCGAGTTCCGCGCCTGAGTGTTGGCGAGCTTGTACAGGTTGACGAGCTCGTCGAGACATACGAGGACGCCTTCGAAGCCGGCGAGTCGCACGAACCGGGCGAACAACTTGAGGTGGTCGTAGAACGTCGCGTCGTCGATGATGGTGCGCACGCCCAGCGCCGCACGGGCGTCCGTGCGGGTCGAGTACTCACCCCGTAGCCAGCGGACCGCGTCGGCTTTCAGCTGTTCGTTGCCGGTGTCGTGGCCTTTCCAGTAGGCGGCGACCACCTGCGCGAAGTCGTAGCCGCCGGTCAGCTCTTCGAGGGCGGCGAGTCGTTCGCGGATGACGACTTCGGGCGCGACGTCGCGGCTTGCGGCGACGGAGAGGCTGTCGGTGACGAACCGTTCGACCACGGACGGCATGGCTCCGCCCTCCGGTCGTGATCGGGTAGCGAGATTGCGCATCAGTTCGGCGTACAGACTGCGCGCCTGACCGCCGGTTGCGTGCAAGCGTCGGTCCGGTGACAGGTCGGCGTGCACGGTCACGAGCTTGCGTTCGAGCGCGATGGATCGAACGAGGTTCAAGAAGAACGACTTGCCGGCTCCGTACTCGCCGATCGCGAACCGGATCGACGAACCGCCGTCGGCGATGCGGTCGATGTCTGTGACGAGGGCCGTGACTTCGTGCACGCGACCAACCTGGATGTGCTGCTGGCCGACGCGGGGTACGACTCCCGCTCGTAGCGATTGGATGATCGCGTCTCGGTCGCGCGGCCGGATCCGCTCAGAGGTGGATGGCGAGTCGGACATCAGAACAGCTCCTGAAGGGCGTAGTCGTTGATCTCGAGGGGGTCTTCGCCTTCGATGAGGGGTTCGCCACAGGCGTCGATGGCTGCGTCGTTCACTCGATCGATCGCCGCGTCGAGCATCGGCAACCCCAGCGTGGCCGCGATGTTCTCTGCCTCCGCGCGCTCCCAACTGGGTTGCGCGCGGAGTCGATCAGCAAGTGCGGAGTGTGCGCCATCAAGGCCGGCGACCGTTGGTGCGTCGATCGGCGCCGGCGGCGCGGCCGCGACTGCGGCCGGTGGCTCGTCGTCCTCGGTGAAGATGTCAGCCAGCAACGCTGTCACGGTGGCGGTCTCTGCGAGGCGGGCGCGGATCTTGTCCGGATCGAGAACGACGGTTGTCGGCAGTTCATCCGAAGGAGCGGGTACGGGCCAGCGGACCTCGTCGGTGCCGGGCATCGTGATCGTGACCGGTCCGGTATCGGTCGTTCCCAGGGCGTGAACGGCGCTGTACGCGCCGGACTCCTCCAACCCGAGAAGTCTGTAGAGCTTCGTGAGCATTGTGATCTCGTCGGGCGTGACGATGCCGTCGGATGCAGCCACGTCCACGAGGAACTGGCCGACGGCGGCTCGGCGCGTGAGAGACAGGGCATCGATCCGCTTCTTCAAGCCCGCGAGACTGGACTTGGCGGACGCGAGCCACAGGAGATGAGCGTCGAGGCGGAGCAGTTCTGCAGGATCGAGCCCGAGGACCGCTTTCAGATGCTCAGCGAGGTGTCGACGTTCCGCGTCGCTCACGGTTCCGTCAGCGGCCGCCACCACGGCGGCGAGATGCACGAGCGTTGCCGCGGCCGCGTACTCCGGTGAGGGCGCGTCGGTCGCGCCTGCGAGGAGAGCGAACAGCACGATCTCGGATCCGAGGGTGGGCGTGGGCGACCCGAAGCGCACGTCGGGTTCGATTCCGATGCCGAGCTTGCCGAGGAGCGAACCGAGCGCGACGCCGTCGGCCTTCGCCAGCTTCGCGGTGCGGCCCGGGGACCAGATCGCAATCAGTTCCTCGAAGGGGATCGATACCGGGCCTGTCGCGGTGAGCTCACGAGTCCAGACCCGAAGACGGTCGATCGTCGGGCCCCCGTGAGATTCGAGAAGCTCGTCGGGAAGGAGCGCGATTGCCTCCGGGGTTCCGGCTCCGTCGGCGTGGCGGCCCAGGTAACGGCTGTAGCTGTCGAGCGCGTCGGTGCACTCGAACGCGAGGTCTCTGAGCTTGTTGATCGGGCCCGTCAATCGCGCCACGTCCGGAATCGAGTCGAGACTCGCGTCGAAGGAGCCGCGGAAACCCGCCGAAGCCGTGTTGTAGGAGATCGAGATCGCCGTCTTCGGTGGCTTCACGACCATTCCGCCCTTGAACCGCGCCCGGTAACGGCGCCGGAACAACTCGTCGAACTCCTCGGCGCAACGTGTTCCGGGCGTGCGCAAGTACACCTCAGGGTGCGTGCGCAGCCACACCAGCGCCCATTCGGCAGGAATCGGCTGCCCGGCTGCGACGTACCGGCCGAGCGCGACGCGCACCATGAACGGAACCTCCCAGCTGCGCTCGAACGTGTCGGCTGCCGGAGGGATCAGGTCACCATTCAGCGCATCGGTCGCCTCGAGCAACGTGAGGAACCTCAACGCGTACGTGTGGAACGAGCCGTTGTTTCCGTAGATGCGGAGCAGTCGGCGCACCTCGGCGGCGATCACCGGAACATCCGGGTGTCGCGGGTCCACTCGGGCATCAAGGAGCACCCGGCGTTCGAGACCGTAGAAGAACAGGAACACGTATCCGATGTACGCGTTCGGGTTGACTCGACCGTCTGCGAGCCATGACAGGTACGCCGCCCGAGCGCTCGGAGTGATGTCCGAGTACGAGGGCCAGTACCCCATCGACGCGCCGCCCCAGTCGGGCCGATCCCAGTCCACCTTCAGCACAGGATCGATCAGGGCTGGTTCGATGATCGCGGACTGCGCGGCCCGCGCAGCTCGGCCGACGTACACGCCTCCCCCGGGGATGGTGCGCCCCGCGACGGTGAACGCCTGCCCGGGCGGGACCCACTGTGCCTGTCCGCCGGGATCGGCGGTGCGCGTTGGCGGGTTGTGGGTGCGCACCGGCGGGGCATAGGTAGGAGCCGGGGTCGGGGCCCGCATGTCGGCCTCCTTGCGGCGGAACAAATCTCTCAGGCCCATGTCGTGCTCACCGCCATCCCGCCATCGATCGTCACCTTGTGGTTGTAGCGAACACCTGTGACACCCGGCTGCGGACGGCACCGGGCGAACGGTCCGCGGCCGCCCCCCGCGTGGCCATCAGCTGTCCCCCAACAACGCTCCCACAGCGGTGGCATTGATGCTCGTGGCGTCTGGCAATGAGGAGCCGGCCAGGGACGATGTGGGCGGACGGTCCCTCTCCGCAATCGGCCGTCGCACTGTCACACCCCGGTGGGATGATGCCTCGGGACACTCATCGGCAACGACGGACGCGAGCGCCCGTGACGAACACCAACTTCGACCTCTACGCGGAGGACTGGGCGCCGAGCTACGAGCCGCCGGCTTCGTTCGAGCTGGACGGGACCGAAGCCGTCGAGCCCGCAGAGTCGGCGACGTTCCAAGCCATCGCGCCCCCGCACGCTGACCCGATCGCTCTCGCGTTCGTCGACGGAACCCGCCGCGTCGAGATCGGCCTGTGGCAGATCAACCGCGACACCGGCGAAACGGTTCGAGGGATCGCTGGTGCGTACGCCGTCGGTGCGGTCGTCACCGGAACGGGACAGCCGGCGCGCATCGTCGGTGAGCGAATCGGACGGGTTTGTGTGTGGGGTGGCGGGCGGACCGGAGACCTCGGCCCGCGCAACGGCTACCACTGGCGTTCGGTCAGCATCGCCAGCCACGATCCCGTTGATCCGCTCAACGCGTTGCAGGACCTGATGCGGCAAGCCGAAGCCGCTCTCGCCGAAGAGCTGGCCGCAGCCGGATGGTTGGTCGTGCTCGACGGGCCGCTCAACCGCATCCGGTCCATCTCCTCGATGATGGCGGGCTACGCGAAGACGCATCAGCGTCAGCTGCTACCCGACGATCAGCACGTCCGGATTCCGACACTGACAGTCGGGCAACGCTGCCCGATCTGGGCGCTGGGATCGGACCGGTACACGTGCTACGCGCGGGTGGGTACGCCCGGTCCGGTCGGGTCGCCGTGGGGCGGCATCATCCGTCTGGAGTTCCCCGCCACGTTCGGCTTCGACGCGGCGGTTGCGGCCGCCGACCAACTCACCGACCGGTTGCCGATGTACGCCGGGGTGCCACACCGCGACCCACGCGCACCGCAGAACCTGACCCCGGTCCGCAACCTCGAGCAAGCGCTCGCTCGCCGCATCGGTACGGCCAAACTCAGCGCCCGCACTGCCCGGGATGCGGTTGCCGCCCAGCAACGACTCACCGGAGCTTCCGCATGACAGACCGACCCAGTGACATTCCTGCGCCGCCAGAAGGCACCGAGTTCTCACCCGACGGGGCTCGCGCCGATCGTGACGCAGCCTCCGAAGTGGAGCTCAGCGCGATCGCCGGCCCAGACGAGATCCACGTCGACGCATCACGGAGCAGACTCGGTGGGCTCAGCGACATCCCGACCGACGCAGCTGTCGGGCTCGTAGACGCATCGCTCGACTCGACCACGCAGCGCAGTCACATCGTCATCGACCCGGCCGACGACCTTGCACTGGACGAGTTCGTTGTCACCGCGCAGCGCCTTGCCGACGACAGCGTGCTGTTTCACTACGGCCTTGTCGTCGAGGTGACCGGGCGGGTCGAGGGTGCGGAACTGGCGTCGGACACCGCCCGCCTTGCAGCCACCACCCTCCCGGGTGAGCGGTACCGACGCGCAGAGGTCCAGTGGGTTCGCACGGTGCCCGAGCGGTTTCTGCCACCTCTGTCGGGCGCCCCGGTGTGGCGGAGCACCGCGGTACACCGCGAGCGTGCACTGTTCCTCGACCAGATGGACGAAGACGAACGGCTGCCGCTCGGCTTGGACATGTCCAACCAGCCCGTCTACGTCGCGTTCAGCTTCATCAACGGCGACAAAGGCGGACACGTATCGATCTCGGGCAAGTCGGGTGTGGCCACCAAGACCAGCTACGCCTTGTTCCTGTTGTACCTGCTCTTCGAAACCGGCTGGGGAGCCCGCGTACGGGGCGCCAACGCCACTGACCGCGCCGTCGTCTTCTGCGTCAAGGGTGAAGACCTGTTGCACCTCGACCGTCCGAACCGCGAGTTCTTCGCAGACACCGCGAAAGCTGTCGACGCGCAAGCGGCGTGGGGGCGGCTTGGCGTCGACGATCCTCGACCGTTCCGCAACGTGCGGGTGTACGCACCGCGCTCCGAAGAAGACGACCAGGGCACACGCGTCGCCAACGTTCACACCCGCGATCGTCGCCAAGTGCACGTCTACGGGTGGACGCCGCTCGCGTTCATCCGCGAAGGCCTTCTTGATTTCGTGTTCGACGACTTGGAGCAAGGCCAGCTCAGCTTCATCGAACAAGTCGTGAGGCTGCAGCTCCTGCGGTGGGCCTACCCGGTTGAGGGCGAGAACACCGGACGTGTTGTGCTCATCGACCCTCAACAGATCGGCGAGACCGTGCCGAACTCGTGGGAACGCGCTCGCCGAGTCGCGAAACGCCCGCAGCCAGCCGGTGCCGGTGTCGTCATCGACGACTTCGCCGCGCTCAGCGAGTTCATCGCCGGGAAAGTCCTCGAAGGCTCCCCCGACTACGACCCACGCTGGACGGGCAGCGTCCAAGTCGGCACTGCCCAAGCGTTCGTCAGGCGACTCTGGGGTGCTGAACCGCGCCTACGGGCTGTCATCGCCGCCGGCCTGACGGTCGTCGATCGCAGCGCGCCGATCTCCGTGATCGACATCCACTCCCTTCATGAGGACGCGCAACGCTTCGTCGTTGGTGCAGTGCTCGCATCGGTGTGGGCTGAACACGAGTCCTCCCAAGCGGCCGGCCGCTCGTGGATCCTGCTCGACGAGCTGAACAAGTACGCGCCGCGCCAAGGCCGCTCGCCGATCAAGCATCTCCTCGTCGACATCGCCGGACGAGGAAGAAGCCTGGGCGTGCTTCTCCTCGGCGCGCAACAGAACCCCTCAGGCGTCGATGCGAACATCACCGCGAACGCCGCCCTCCACGTGGTGGGCCAGATCCGTGCGCAGGAGGCCACCGAGCTCGGGTTCCTGCCCACCGAGATGCGCAACCGAGCTCAGATCATCGCCCCGGGCACCATGATCACGTCACAGCCACTCATCCCCGCGCCCATCCCGGTCCGATTCCCGTTCCCGCCGTACGCGACCCGTGTGGCCGAGGTTGCGGTCGATCCGGCGGAGCGGGAGGAAGCTCGCGCCCTACTGGAGGACATGTGACGGCGATCCCCGCCAAGCCGGATGGCGCCGCCCGGATCTTCCACACGAGCGACTGGCATCTCGGGGTCACGTGTCGTGGCGAATCACGCGGGACCGACCACGACGCCATCATCGCCGAGATCACCACGATCGCCACCGAGGCTCGTCCGGATCTCATCCTTCACACCGGCGACCTGTTCGACGGCAACCGGCCCGGCTACGACGACATGCTTCGTGCCCTGCTCGCGCTTCGACGCCTCTCAGAGATCGCGCCGGTCGTCGTCATCTCCGGCAACCACGACTCCGAAGGGCTGCTGCGAGTCCTCGGCGAAGCCGTCGGCGACCCCGGCGCCGTCGGCTGGGATCCCTACAGCGCGTGCCACCAGCGAGTCAGGATCCTCCCCAAACCGTGTGTCCCCGAAGCCGGCGCGGTCGCGACCTACGCGGTGACCGACGGGCCCGACATCCGGCTGGGCTGCCTTCCGTTCGTACATGCCAACCGAGTCATCACCGGCTTCGACGAGCTCGCGGTCGCCAACGCGACTTACGCCGAGAAGATCCGGTCCCTTGTCGGTGTGATCAGCGACTCTGTTCTCGAGAACTTCGATCACACCACCCAGGTGGCGGTGTGGGCTTCTCACCTGCACGTCGAGGGAGCCCGGCTCTCATCCGAACGCCAGATCCATGTGTCGGCGGCCTACGCCGCCGACACCACTCACTTCAACGCCGCCTACGGGTACCTCGCGTTCGGGCACATCCACCGACCTCAGGATCTTCCCGGCGGGCGGGGCCGGTACGCCGGCAGCATCCTCGAAGTCGACTTCGGAGAGGAGACCGAGGACAAGGTCGTGGTGCTCGCCGATCTTCACCCCGTCACGTACCCGACGATCACCCCGATTCCGCTCACCAAGGGTCGCCGCCTGCTTCGCAAGCACGGCACTCTTGAAGCCATCGCCGCGCAGGCCGACGCGATCGGCGACGCCATTTGCGAGATCACGATCGAGCCCGATCCTGCTGACCCGGAAGAGACCGATCTGCGGTCGCTCGCGGCCGCTGTCCGCTACGCGCTTCCTCTCGCGACCGTCGTCGGTGTGATCGACGCCCGCCGGCCAGCCGACATCACGCTCGACGAGACGAACACGGCAGGCGACGAGGAAACCACCCTCAACGACGCGTTCCGCAGCTTCCTCGTCAGTCACGGCGCGGGCGTCGTCGGCACCGCAGATCCGGAACGTATCGCCGCTCTGTTCGATGAGCTTCTCGCCGCGGTGGAGGTTGGCGAGGACGCCGTCGTCGCCGAGGACGCCCAGCTCGTTGCCCTCAACATCGGCGATACACCGACAGGGTCAGCGTGAGACCCGTCAAGCTTGTGCTCGAAGGCCTGCGGTCCTACCGGAACAAGACCGAGATCGACTTCACCGACCTGAGTTTGTTCGCGCTCATCGGCGACACCGGAGCCGGCAAGTCCAGCGTCATCGAAGCGCTCTGTCTTGCGCTCTACGGAAGCACCACATGGTCGGGGCGCAACGTCAACGAACTCATGGCCGACTCCGCGCAACAGATGGCCGTCGAACTCACCTTCACCGCCGAAGACGACACCTGGACCGTCACCCGTGGCCATCGGCGGGCAGGAGGGGCAGCAACACACAAGCTCACCTCTGCGAGCGGCCAGCGCGCAGACGGCGCGGACGCGGTCAACAAACGCATCCAGCGCCTCCTCGGACTCACGAAGGACCAGTTCCTCAGAGCTGTCGTCATGCCCCAGGGACGTTTCGAGGAACTACTGAAGGCCACCCCCGGCGAACGAACCGACATCCTCAAGGGCATCTTTCGACTGCAGGCCCTCGACGCCGTACGGGCACAGGCGGGCGCGATCACCGCCCGGTGGAGGGAGCCGATTGCCCGGCTCGATGGGGAACGCGGCACGCTTCCACTCGATCCTGTCGAGGCGGTCGCGACCGCAACGGCGACCCACCGCACAGCCGTGGAGCGCGCCGACAAGCTCGAGGAACGCACCACGAAGGCTGAAGCAGCACAGGACGCGGCTGCGGCTGCGAAACGGGTAGTGGAACAGATCAGCGAACGGGCAGCCCGGGTGGAGGACGAACTGGCTGCCGTCTCGCCGTCAGCGATCGAGCACATCGAAGCGGCAGCCGCAGACATCGAACGTCTCAGCCGTGACGCGACCGCCAAACGAGACCATGCCGCCGCCGAGGCTGACGCGGCCAACGCTCGTGCCCTGGCGGTCCTGCGAGGATTCGCGAACCGCGACGGCGCGGTCACTGGACGCAATGAGCTGCAACAGGCAGCGAAGTTACTCGAGGAACATCTCGCCGCTCAGCTGAGCGCAACGGACGCGCTCACCGCCCTCGACGCCGCAACACCACCCGACTCGATCGACCCGGCTCTCGACCTTGCCGTGGAAACGGCGAGGACATCGCACGACGCGGCGCAAGCCGCGCACAGCGACGCACAGGCTGTGCTCACCGACGCATCACGCGCCTACCGCACCTGGGTCGAGCAGCGAGCCCGCGTCGCGGCCAACCGAGCCGAACACGTCGCCGCGTCGAACGTTGCCGCTGACGCCATCAAGGCCGAGCAGCAGGCCGCGGCCGCCGCGGCAGCCGCGCGCGAAGAACTGGCCGCAGCGAACGAGGCGCGCGAACACGCTGGGCGCAGCCACGCAGCAGCGGCCGCCGCGGCTGGCTGCGCGCCCGGCGACGACTGTCCCGTATGCGCTCGACCCCTTCCCAAGACCTTCACCGCGCCCGCGGCTGATGATCTTGACGCCGCGATGGCTGCCGTAACGGCCGCTGCATCGGCGCTTGAAGCATGCGAACGTGTAGCGAGAACTGCGGGCGGCGCGCTTGCGACCGCGATTGCGCAACGAGAAGCGGCGGCAGCCGCAGAAGCTAGGTCGTCCGCCGAGCTGGACATCGCCGCCCACGACCTCGAAAGCCGACTGACGGTACCTGTCACCGACACCCTCACCGAAGAGGCCGCCGCCGCCGAGCTCGCCAAGGCCGTCGATCGCGCTTTGGGCGCGGTGACCGCTGCCGCCCGCGAACTCACGTCCGCATCGGAAACGGCCAACCGTGCACGAACCGATCTCGCTGCGTCGCGATCTCGCTGGGAAACCGAGCATCTGCAACACACCCAGGCGCTCCATCGCGCGCAACGCGGCATCGGCGCCATTCGGGAGGACCTGAGCCGGCTGCCTGAGTCATGGCGACCGGACAATGACGCTGATCCAGCAGCACTTACCGCTCTCGCTGACACGGTCGACAGCGCACTCCTCGAGCACACCGCGCACACTGATACGGCTTGCGAGCATGAGGCCCGTCGCGCCGCTGCTGCAACGGAGCTGGTCGAGCTCGGCACCCGCGAAGCAACGACGGTCATCCAACCCACGACCGCACTTGTCACCGCGGCCAGCCGAGCCAGAACCGCGCTCGCGCAGCTGGGCCAAATGTTGGCGCCCGACTTCGCCCTGCCCGAGATCCCAAGCCATGATGCGCCGTTGCACGACATCGCCGAGGCGGTCGGCGCCCTTCACGACGCCGCAACTGCAACTGCTGCCCACGTGGCCACCGAGCAGCATCGCCTGACAGCAGACGCCCAAACGCAGGTGGCCGAACTCGAGGCGATCCTGGCGGACACTGAGGCGCCGACACTTGACGCCCTCCACGGTCTTGCTGGCGGCGCGCGGAGTGACGCGACGCATGCCGCGGACGAGCTTGAGCGCGTGATCGTGAGCGCGACCCGCGCCGGCTCGATCGACGAAGCACTTCGTATCGCGAAGCCGTTCCTGGCGGCGCTCGACGCGTTGAGCAGACTCCTGACTGACGGCAGGTTCATCGGGCATCTCGTCCGCGAACGGGAGGTCGCGCTCCTCACCGAAGCATCCAGGGTTCTGCGCAGCCTGTCCCGAGATCGGTTCGGGTTCGGCGACGGGTTCAAAGTCGTTGACCGCCATTCCGGTCAGGAGCGCGGCCCCGACACGCTCTCCGGCGGAGAACGTTTCCAAGCGAGCCTCGCATTGGCGCTCGCGTTGGTGGAGATTGCCACGCGAAGCGGAGGTCAGCTCGAGGCGGTCTTCGTCGACGAAGGGTTCGGCTCCCTCGACGCCGGCTCCCTCGAGCAGGCGCTGACGACGCTTGGGTCCGTCGCGGTCGACGGGAAACTTGTTGCCTTGGTCTCCCATCTTCGTCAAGTCGCCGAGTACGTCGACCAGGTGCTCCTGGTCGAACGCGACGACGCCACCGGGTCTCGCGTCCGCCTTCTTGATCCGACCGAGCGTGACACGCTCCTCGCTGAAGACGCCAGGTCTCGGATGACCGCCTAGAGCGACGATGAGGCTGTGCTCGCCGTCCGACCTGGGGTCACGCTGGCGGGCGGTGTTGGCCGTCACTCGCGCCGCCAACGCGGCGAACCCCGAGCTCGGGGATCCGGACCCGGGGTCGTGCGTCGCACCCGGCCGGACGCGGACCGACACCTCCTTCTTCACGCGATTGACGCATACCGCCCGGTTCTGCCGGATCCCGGGGTGACTGTCACACCGGGTCGGTACCGTCTGAGGTGTGAAGGCCAGCGGCACGGCGGCCGCAGACTTGCCGGCGGTACGCCGGCGAGCACCGGTCGCTCGACGCCGCCCAATTCCATGACGGCGTTCGAGCCTGGGCCCGGGACCGTCGACCCGATCGTGGACGGGACCGAGGACTCTTCGCCCGCACTGGACGGCCCGAGGCCGTTCGACGGTCTGCTCGGCGTGCTCGGCTATGCCGTCGCTCCGAACGCCGAGCTGTACGTGTCGGTGATGGACGCTGCGGTCGACGCCCGCGACCGGTTCCGTTTGCAGCTACGCCCGTCCGACATCGCCGCGGCGTGCGACATCGACCGTGACCTGGCTGCGATGGCTCTGGACTTCCTTGCGGAGCACGGCGCACTGCACCGCACCTACGACGCGTCGGAGGCGGAAACGCTCAACGAGTTCTACAAAGGCGCGTTCCTGTACCAGGTGACCCCGGCGGGAACTGCTGCTCATCGCGGTGTGCGGGAGGTGCTCGCGACGCGGATGGTGGCCGCCGGCCGGCTGTCGGCAAGCTTATTGCCTCGCATCCACGAGGCGCTGGTCGCGATCAGCGGCGACGCCACCGATCATGACGACAGCCGCCTTGTACGAGACTTCCAGGTGCTGTTCGGTCTCGTCGACGAGCTCGCGGACTCGGCGGCCACCTACCTGCGAGAACTGGACGCCGAGGTCGCAGAGCTCGCAGCCGACAGCGAACGGTTGGCGGCCTACAAGGCCGCGGTCCTCACCTACCTCGAACGGTTCAACCGGGAACTGAACCGGTGGGCGCCCCAGATCGTCGACGCCATCAACGTGGTTGCACCGGAGGCCGCCGGGTTGCTCATCCGGGCCGCGAAGTTGGATGCCGCTCCGCGACCGGATGGCTCCTATGACGACGGTCCGCTCGATCGTCTGACGGGACAGTGGGACGGTACGGTCGGCTGGTTCTGCACCCGCCCGGGCCGCCCGGCGACAGCCGACTACGTCGGCGCCGCGATGATCGCCGCCATCAATCGTGTCCTCGGCGCGATCTCGCGACTGCATGAGCGCCGCCTGCGCCGTGTCAGCAGAGAGGCCGACTTCGTTCAGCTCGCCGCCTGGTTCACAGCCGGATCTCCCGAGTCGGCGCATGGGCTTTGGGATGCGGCCACGGGCCTATGGGGTGCCCGTCACTTCCAGGACCTCGCCGGCGACGAAGCGGTAGACCGTCGCAAGTCGTTCTGGGAGGCCGGTCAGGCTGAGCTTCCGCCGCGGGTTCGCACGGCAACGAAACGCGGCAGCACCGGCCGCCCGTCGAAGCGAGCGGACTACAGCGTCGTGAAGCGCGCCGCGCGCGACCAGGCCCGAGAAACGGCCGCACAATCGGCAGCTGCGCGCGAGCGGCTCGCGGGACGCACGCCGGCTCGCCTGTCGGATCTCGCCGAGCTCGACACCAACGAGTTCGCGGCGTTCCTGGACGTGCTCGCTGCCGTGCTCGGCGAACATGGAACCGACGGGATTCGTCGAACTGTTCTGCCAGGGACAACCATCACGCTCAGACCGGCGGGCGACGCACGACTCGCGACCGTGAACACCCCTCACGGCACGTTCACCGGTCCGGACGACATCTTGGAGATTGCCGTCGCGACGGTCTCTGCCCGACAGGTAGCTGTCTCATGACCGCCGACGAGATCCGGGAAGCAGCGCGAGGACTGCTCGCCGGCGGGTTCCTGACCGGAACGCCCGCGACGCTCGCCCGCCGTCATCGCCGAGAGTTGGCGACGTTGTTCCGTGACGAGTTCGGCTGGCAGGTGACTGCCGAAGATCACGGTCCCGTGCGCGTACTCGCGCAGCCTGGGCCGGCGCACATACCCCGAGGGCTGTTGACACGCTCGGGTCGTCCCTTCGACCGACAGCGGTATGCGCTCGTCTTCCTGGTGCTCGCAGCCCTCGAAGCCGCCGGCGCGCGCACCACATTGACGGTCCTATTCGCCGACGTACGCACACGGGCCAGTGACGTCGAAGGTCTCGTCTTCGACCACAACCTCGCGGCACACCGCCGCGCCTTCGTGCACGCCGTTCAGGCGGTCGCCGAGCTCGGAGTGCTGGAGCTAGCAGACGGCAGCGAAGAGACGTTCGCAACAACCGGGGAGGGCGACGCGCTGTACCGGGTGGAGCGCGGCCGTCTCACGAGATTGCTGGCGACCTCGAAGCCGCCGTCGCTGGCCGGCTCTCCGGAGAGCGCTGTCGCCGAGAACCTGTATACCGACACCGACGATGGCCAGCGACGTCATCGGCGCCACCGTGTGGCGCGGGCGCTCGTGAGCGAACCGGTCGTGTATCGCAGTGACCTCACGGAACCAGAGCTCGAGTACCTGACCGGCCAGGAGTCCCGCATCCGCAAGCTGCTATCCGAACGCTTCGGGCTGGTCCTCGAGACGAGAGCGGAAGGATGGGTCGCTGTTGACGTCGACGGGACGCTCACGGACGAGCGGTTCCCTGCGATCAGCGCAGCGAACGCCGCCGGACTCGCTGTCGTGGACGCTTCCCGGTCCCGCCACACCGACGACGGGACGGCAACCTGGACCGAAGACGAGTTGCGGCAGTTCGTCGCCGGACTCGCCGGTCAGTTCGGGTCGAGCTGGCCGGTCGCCGCCGGCGACAGCGACGGTGTCGCGCGGATCGCCGACGAGGCAGCGGACGTGCTAGTCGCGATGCGCCTCGCGGTGCGCTCCGGCGCGGACCTTGTTGTTCTGCCCGCCGCCGGCCGGTTCGCGCTTGTGGCGGACGACCCGACCGCCGTCGATCCTCTGGACTTCACGATGGAGCCAACACCATGACGTTGTTCGAACCAACCGTCGCCCCGGTCGACGATCTCGGCGCTCGCCGGACCGGCCATCTGCCGACACCGACGAAGACGCGCTTCATGCCCTTACGAGCGGGTGTCCTCAACGTGTGGGAGTACGACGATCAGCAGTTCTGGTTCGCCGACGGCCGGCTGCTGTTGCGCGGCCGCAACGAGGCGGGCAAGTCGAAGGTGTTGGAGCTGCTGTTCCCGTTCGTCCTCGACGGCGACATGAGCCCCAAGAAGCTGGACCCGTTCGACACCGCCAACAAGTCGATGTGGTGGAACATGATCGGGTTCCACAAGGAGCGCACCGTCGCGATCGGCTACCTCTGGATCGAGTTCGGCCGGCTCGACGAGGCCGGCGTCGCCGACTATCAGACAGTCATCGTCGGTCTGCAGGCCACCCGGGCCGAGCGGAAGGTGGTCCCCTGGTTCGCCATCACCCCGCAACGGATCGACGTCGACTTGGATCTCGCACCGGGGCGTGTGTGCCGCACTCAGGAGTCGTTCACCAAAGCGCTCACGCCGGAAGCCCGGTACGCGACCAAGGCGGTCGTACACCGCGCGAATGTCGGGTCGCGCCTGTTCGCGATGAGCCCCGAACGGTTCGACAACCTCCTCCACCTGCTCCGCCAACTTCGGAAGCCGAAGCTGGCTGACAAGCTCGACAACAAGAAGCTGTCGTCCGTGCTCACGGACGCACTCCCGCCGCTCGACGAGAGCCGGATCGAGCCGCTCGCCACCGGGTTCGGGTTCCTCGACGCGGACATCGAGGATCTCCGCAGAACCGAGACCGCCCACCGGGCCACCGGCGCGTTCCTCGACGTGTACCGCGCGTACGCCCGAACCCAGGTCCGTCAGCGCGCCGACGTGTTGCGCACCGCGGTCACACGATTCGACGACGTCACCCGCGAAGAGCGCGACAACACACGTGCGCTCGAGGCGGCCCAACAGGCCACAGCGCGCCTCACCGAGGAGGCAGCCAAGCTCGCTCGCCAGCTCGCGACTGCTACCGGAAGCCTCTCGGGGCTCGACCTGTCCAAGGTGGAGTCACTCCGCGCCCTGGAGCATCTCGCCAACGCCGATGCCAAGACTGTGGCCGACATCGACAACGAGCACCGCCGCGCCGTCGACAACGCTACGCGCGCCCGCACCGACGCCAGGACACGCGCCGAAACAGCGCAGAACGATCAGACGGCTTTGACGGCGGCCGTCGACGAGGCTCGCCGGCACGCCGACCGTGCCGGTCTCCCCGCCGGCTGGGAGGACCCAACCGACCACAGCCGCAGCGCGGACCAACTGCGCGACGCGATCACCACTCGTCGGAACCTCATCGAAGCCGTCGCGAACGCAGACCAACGCGCCGCCGCCTCCCGCGCCCAGCTTGCCCTCGCCGCCCAGCGAGTCGCAGACAACGCGGCCCGACTCGACGCGGCCAGCGACGATCTCGCAAGCGCGGAAGCAGCCGCCGCGGATGCCCGCACCCGGTTCGGCGAGGACCTCGACGCATGGTGCGCCCTCGCACCGATCCACGCACCTGCGGTCGACAGCGACGAACTCGCGGACATGCTCGCCGAACGTCTCGGCGACATCGACCGGGCAGCACGCCGCGAAGCGCGCAACCTCGCCGGGCCCGCACTCGACGCCGCCCACGAAGCTGTCCTGGCAGCCACATCAGCGCGGGCCGACGCCAGCCGCGACGACCGCATCGCGCGCGCCGCCCTCGATGCCCACGACTCGTTGCCCGCAGACCCGCCGCCGCCACGACGAGCCGGGATCCCCAACAAGCGGTCCGGGGTGCCGTTCTGGCTGGCCGTCGAGTTCACCGACAACGTCGACGCGGACGGTGCCGCGATGCTCGAAGCAGCGCTCGACGCTGCGGGGATACTCGACGCGGTCGTGTCGGGTGACGGTCTGGTCGACGCGCATACCGACGACACCGTGGTGGTGGCCGGTGACGGAAGCGGTTGGGGTCTGCGCGACTTGCTCCGACCCGCAGACGGAACCGACACCGAGCTCGTGGGTCGGATCGTGGCGACGATCGGAGCCGGGGCCGATTCCGGCACTCGCTGCTGGATCAGTGCCGACGGATCGTGGGGCAACGGTCCGCTCACCGGCCGCTGGTCCAAACCCGCCGCCGAGTACATCGGTGCTGCCGCTCGAGCGACCGCACATGCGCGCCGGCGAGCCGAACTCGTTGCGGTCGTCGACGCCGCGGCAGCAGCCCTGACCGAAGCCGACGCGGAGCTCGACAGCGCGACTTCGATGAAGCAGCTGGTTGACATGTGGCTGGCGGAGTTCCCCAGCGTCGGAGACTGGGCCGCCGCCGAACAGCAACGCGGCCTTGCCTCGACAGCGGTGGATCGGATCGAAGCCGAGCATCGTCAGGCCATAGCCGCCCACGACGAAGTTCAGGGGAAGGCGCAGGAGGCGCTTGACGCCTGCGAGCTCGCCGTGCAGGCGGCCGGTTGCCGTCCCGACGAAGTGGCGGGCATTCGCGAAGAGCTCAATGCGGCCGCCCGGACAGCCGGCGATGTCGCCGCCGCCGCTCGCACACACGAACGCTCGGCCACGTCCGCGAACGACGCGACCGCGACCGCCGAACGTCTCGAGGCCGAAGCTGAGACTGTCAACGGCCGGCTCGCCGCCGCCCGTCTCGTTGCGGCCGAGTCGAAGGCCGCGTTTAACTCCGCGGCAGCGGTTCAAGGTGCCGACGTCGAACGCATCCTCGCCGAGAAGAACCGACTGGAACGCGAGGTGTCGGCCCTCCGCGACCGAGAACGACAAATCGGCCTGGAGACGAACGACGCGCGCGCGTCCGAGATCCGCGCCGAAGCGGCGCTCGAGGAGACCGGCCGGCGCCGGGTCGCTGCGACCGATGAACGCGACGCCGCACTGGTGTCGCTCGCCGCGGTGGTACGCACCGGGCACGTCACGTTGGCGGTCGCCGTCGACGCAACACGGGATCCCTCCGACTACCTGCAGCCGACCGCTGGCCGAACGCTCGCCCGTCAGATCGCCAGTGCCGTCGGCGACGACGAAGCAACCGAAGAGGCTCGCGGCCGAGCAGTCGACCGTCTCGTGAGCGACTTCCACGTGCTCCGAAACGAAGTCGGTGCCGACTTCGATCCCCATCTCGACAGTGACGACCAACTCTTCGTCGCTTCCGCCACGTTGAACGGCGACGTCGTCGGTGTCGCCGAGCTCCACCAGGCGCTGGCCGATGACGTCGATCAACGCAAGCGCGCGATCGCTGCCGAGGAGCGCGCGCTCATCGAGCAGCATCTGCGAGACGAAGTCGGCAACCACCTAGGCGACTGTCTCCACGCCGCGCACACCCAGATCCGAGAGATGAACTCGATCCTGCGAGCGCACCCGACGAACTCCGGCGCGACCGTGCAACTGCAATGGCAAGTCAACGACGACGCCGGGTCGTCTGTGCGCGCCGCCGTCCAGGCGCTCCTCACCGCGCCCGCAACCCGGGACGAGGCATCGTCCGCGGCGCTGGCAACATTCCTCGCCGAACGTGTCGCGCTCGCCCGCAGTGGTGACATCGACGGAGCCGATCTGGCTGAACGGCTGACCGCCGCGCTCGACTACCGCACCTGGCACAGCTTCAGGCTCAGCTACAAGACACGAGCCGGCGAGGGCGAGCTGACAGCGCGAACCGTCGGTGCCGGATCCGGCGGCCAGCAGGCGAAGGTGGGACACCTTCCGCTTCTCGCCGCAGCGGCGGGGTTCTACTCGTCGTCTCCATCGGCCCCACGGCTCTGCTTTCTCGACGAGGCGTTCGCCGGGATCGACGGCCCGAACACCGCTGACCTGTTGTCCGTGTCGGTCACGCTCGATCTCGACATGGTGATGACCAACTACGACGCATGGTTCTGCGTGCCGCAGGTACCCGGTCTCGCGATCTACCACTTGGAGAAGCTCCCAGGAAGCGTCGGCGTCGCCGCCATCCGTTACGAATGGGACGGAGACCGTCAACAAGAGCTGGACCCATGGCTCGACGGTTGAACGTTCTTGCCGAAGATCCACTTCTGCGGCCCCTGTGGGCCGCAGTCCACGAACGGCTCAGCCGAGGCGGTGCCACTGAGCGCAGCACGGTCGCCGTTCGCGGCGCATCGCCGGACACGCGGCGCGCCGTCGACCGACTGCTCGGCCGGGTAAGCAGCACCACCGAACTGCGCGTACAGCTCGGCACCCTCCAGAGTGCGCTCGCCGTCGCCGGCACCGAGACCGCAGCGGTCGTCACTGCTGCGATCGGTCCGATCGTCAACCGGCGCGCCGTTCGGGCCGCGACTGCCCTCGACCGCGAAGCCACGTGGAAGACCGTTCTCGAGCACCCGACCGCGGCCGAACCAGAGATCGCGGACTGGCTGCAACGACTCCAAGCTCAAGGCCGTCTCGACCGAGCGGGTGGCGGCACTGCGCTGATGGCCGCTCTCGATGTTCTCGGCGTGCTTCCGCTCGCCACCGAACCGATCGGGCGCCCGGTGCTCGCCGCCGCAGTACTCGGTCGTGAACACGGCCTCGACGACAACACCGCGATCGGCCGGCTCGTCACCGCCGGTCTTGCAGCGCGGCTCGGCGCGCCGACCCCAACAACTTCCGCCGGCCGCGCCGCGCTGTGGGCAGGAGCGGGCGTGACCCTCGACTCGGTCTCGACACCTGTGCTCACGTTGGGGTTGCGACCTCGGCCCACGGGACCGCTCACAGAAGCCGCTCTCCGCTGGGCCGACTCCGGAGTACCCCTGCCGCTCCCCGGCCGCGCCGTGGCTGCCGAACGATGGCGGGTTTCGCCAGGCCAGGTCGTCTCGGTGTGCGAGAACCCGTCCGTGCTCGAGGCCGCAGCGTCGAAGCTCGGATCGAGCGCACCACCGCTCATCTGCGTGTCCGGCATGCCCGGTCGCGCCGCCGGCGCGTTGCTCACCGAGCTGGCTGCTGGCGGCGCCCGACTCCGCTACCACGGCGACTTCGGCGCCGGTGGTATCACGATCGCCAACGTCGTCATCGCACGATGCGACGCGGAGCCCTGGCTGATGGCGACTCTCGACCATCGCGGGGCCGTTGAGCGCCTCGAACGGGAGAACCGTCGACCGGAGCCACTTCGCGGCCGGGTGCCGGAAGCATCCTGGGATGCGGACCTGGCCGGCTCGATCACCAGCTACGGATTCGAAGTCACCGAAGAGCACGTCCTCGACGCGCTACTCGACGACCTCGCAGCCGACGTTCAGGAGCGGTGAGCGGCCGCCCAGGCGCCGCCGTTCATTGAGGGGGAATCCGTGACGTCGCGTGCCAGTCGACGCGGTCGGGGGATTAGGCGTTCAAAGGGGTGTCAGCGGCAGTGACTGCCGCACCGGGCGCGGACTTGGCGGTCAATGGGGCGGCGACGCCGTCCGACTGTCACAGCCGTCGGTGATGATCGTGGCGATGCGGAGTTGCCGGATGTCGTTGTGTCCTTGAAGACGGAGCTGCAGAAGGCGGGTACGCCACTGCGGGTCTGGCTCGACGAGAGGCTCCCGTACGTGAACCGTCCCCGAGGGAAGGTGGCTACGAGTTTGCGCGGGGTGACACCGTGCTTGCCGGCCGCGGAGAAGCCGGCGTGGATGCTGCTCGGTTCTGCCATCTCGGCCCGGCTTGTGTGGCAGATCGCTCCGGGGGAACAGACGATGGTGCAGGCCGGCGCGGGCTACGTGATGGCCGAGACCGCCAACCCGAAGCTCGCGCTATTCGTTCCCGGGTTGCTGCGCCGGCCGGTGTCGGAGGTGAGCGCGGACGTGGCGGCCCGTGCCTCGGTGTGGGCCGGCGTGTTCGACGGCTGGGGACGAGTCGGCGTGCACGGCCGTGACCGGTGGGCGGCGATGCTGTCGTCGATCTCCGACCCCGACGCGATGCTCGCCGCCGTCGACGACTACCTGGCCGCCGACGTCGCCGCCGTCGCAATCCGCAGCTCGCCGGCAGTCGAACAGTGCCGAACGGCGACGATCATCGCGGGCCCGACGTTCGCCGGTTCGCATCCGGTCGGGGGCGCCGACGCCGACTTGGTGTGCGGCACGAACCTTGTCGAGATCAAAGCGCACAAGGACCCGACCATCCCGGGCCGCGACATCTGGCAGTTGGCCTGTTACGCGTTGCTGGACTTCGACGACCGGTACGGGATCGACACAATGACGTTGCTGTCGGCCCGGCAAGGCACGTTGGTGTCATGGTCGCTGGACTGCCTGCTCACCGAGCTCGCCGGCGAACCGGTCGACGTCGCCGAGCTGCGCGCGTCGCTGCGCACGGTGCTCCCGAAGAAGTCGAAGCGGGTCAACCCGTCCCGCATACCCGGGCGGAAGGCGCGCCGGTAGCCGGTCCGACGAGCAGGGGTGTCTGCCGATCGCTACGCGCACCACTCACGCTGTGTCGGACTACGGCGACCAAGCAACCCGCGGCGGAAGGGCTCGTTGCCACGACGCACGTCGGTTCCCGTCGAATCGGCAATCCGGAGGAAGCCGGCCAGCGGGGCTTCGAGCGCTACTAACAACGCTACCCACAGGCATTCTCAAACGCCGTCGGGTTAGTGCTAGCGACGCGCTCGTTGTGTGGACCGCGACCTGCTCATGACGGCACAATCAGGTCAGCATGCCGATCGGCTTGGTGTAGTAGCGCCGCGACGCTGGCTCCCGATCGCTTGTATCCACAACGGCCATCCGGCGAATGATCGCCACGGCCGAAAGCCCTGTCGTACAAGAGCGAGCTCAAGTTCAGGTGAACCCGCGCCGAGCCAGCGGATGAGTCGAACCTTCGTGGGGTCGTAGGCCAGCCACAACGAGCGACCGTTTCGGTGATGGACGCCAAGCGACTCGACCCGCCACGTTCCCGATACGACCGGCTCTTCGCCGACTGCACAGAACGCGGCCAGAGCGGGATGCGCGACCGCACACCGATGAGTGGGCCGCTCGGTGACTGCGCGTTCATCGCAACTGACCATGGTGCTCCTTTCCGGGAGGCTCGCGAGGCGAGCCCCCCTTGGTCGAGTGCGTTGCACTACCGGCCGCGTTCGCACCCCGCCGCGACGTTGAGCTTCAGAACGTGCAGCCACTTGTCGGCGCTGTGGCCGGACTGCGCGGATCGCCGTTCATCCACGCTGCGAGCACGGCTTGGGGGCACACCGAGATCCCGCTGACGCTGATCCCGAAGTGCAGGTGAGGTCCGGTCGAGTCTCCGGCGCCCGGTGCGCCGGGTTGTCCACCGCTCAGCAAGACAAGGTCACCAGCGGCTACTGCTTGACCCGGTGAGACGAGCACCCGGCTGGCGTGGCAGTACGTATAGCGGTTGCCGTCGTTGCCTTCGAGGATGACGGTGCCTCCGCAGAGGCCGCCGTCGTCCGCGGCCGCCAGGATCGTGCCGTCGGTGACCGCGTAGGCGGGGGTGCCGACGGGAACTGGGATGTCGATGGCGGGGTAGTCGTGGTGCGGCCGAGTGAGATAGTCGGGGTTTCGGTCGAACACACCGCGATCAACCGGCAATGTGTACGGACTCGACCCTCCGGATGAGAGGCCGGCGTAGCTGGCGGCGACGGTGAGAACTTCGTCCACGTACCAGCCAGCGTGGTTGTAGCGGAAGATCGCGTTGCGGAGCTGCGCGGGATCAGCGGCACCGTTGCTGCACAGGTAGTTCGCGGCTCCCCAGATCGCATCGACCGGGTCGTACAAGTTGCGCTGTCCGTCGCCGTTTCCGTCGACGCCGAACACCGCCCACGTGCCGCCTAGAAACTGCATGGGACCTGCCGCGCCTGCGCTGTTCTGGCCATCATCGACGCCGGGCAGGGTCGAGCGGCCGTGATCCGACTCGATCTTCCCGATCGCCGCGAGTACCTGCCACGGCATGCCGCACGTCTGCTGAGCAGCCTGCTGGTAGACGGGAAGTAAGTCTGCGGGGATGTCAATGCGAGCAGTCTCGGTTGCCGGCAATCCGTTCGCCCCTGTCGCAGCGCTCACCACCGTGATGACGACGAGCAAGCCGGCGATCGGCAACGCCGCCACCGCTCCGACTGTGACAACAACGGCCTTCATCGCAGGGCAACGTCCGCGACGAGCCAGCGATCATCCTGTTGGCGCGTCAACGTCAGTACGTAGACGTCGACCTCCTCAACGGTCGTCGTTGCGGACGATCCTGGGTCGTGTTCGACGATGGCAACCGCGGTGGCCCAGTCGCTGAACCGGTGCAGCATGCGCACCGACGCGACCCACACTGCCTTGCCCCTGTTGCCTCTAGACGAAGCGTCCGGCGTCTGGTCCGCGAGCTCGCTGGCGAGCCGAGTGGTGGCGTAGAGGCCGGGATTCCCGTCGGTTGGCTTCAGGAGTTGCTGCAGGAACTGGCCGCCGACCGCGAGTGGCTCGTGCCACTCATCCTCTGACAACTCGCCCTCGGCGGCGCCGGGATGAAGCTCACTGCTGGAAGCGACCTCGAGTGTCGTCGCAGGCGCGGCTGTTGGAGGGCGATCGCGGGCGACCGAGCGAGGTATGTGCGCGCACGAGGCGACTGCAGCCGGCATGACCAGCAGGCAGCCAGCTCGAACCAAGGCACGAGAGAACGAGTGGGGCATGCCTCACTACCGGCCTGCTCGGGGTGGCCCGCGGTCGGTTGTCCTTCCGGGCGCGGATGGCAGCCGGTAGTGGTGTCATGCCGGCAGCGAGCCACTCACTTTCCGCGGCACAAACGGCGCAAAGCGCCTATAGTCACGCCGCGCGGCGCCACTCTCCGTGGAGGAGTCGCGAGCTGGGATGAAGGGGGCGGAATCAAGACCGCTGCTGGCCCGAGGACCGGCACTACCCTTCTGCCAGACCTTCGCGGTCCAACGCCGTCCCGGGCGATCCGTTCCGCCCGACGGGAGTCGCAGCCGCTCTTCGGCTGCCAGCACTGACCGACTCCTCCAGGGACACCTCATGCCCAGACGCCCGCGCTGCCGGCGTATCCGTTGGCTGCTGCTCCTTCCTGTCCTGTTCGCCCTCGGATGCAGCGATGACAAGACGGCGACGCCACCGATTTCTTCGTCGAGCGCCGCATCGACGTCGATCACGAGTTCAGATTCATCGACGTCCTCGTCGGGCGACGTCAACGCCGATGTGACCAAGGCGTACCTCGCGTACTGGGACATGTACCTGCGCGTGAACAACCCGCCCAGCCCCGACGATCCGCAGATAGCTCAGCTCACGACGGGACCCGCATTGCCAGCACTGCGCGATCTGATCGTCACGAATCGAGCTCAAGGCTTGGTGTTGCAAGCACCAGCCGGTGGGCCCGGTCCGCACGTTGTGACGTTGCAGTCGGTCGACGGCTCAGTCGCGAAGTTGAGTGACTGTACGGTTGACAACCTCGTCGTGGTCCGCGTATCCACCGGTGAAGTCGTAAACGGCAACGTCGTGACGAAGTTGATCAGCGCGACGCTCGTCAACGACGCGGGCACATGGAAGGTCAGTCAGTACGACTTCCTACAACGATGGGACGGGGTGACGTCGTGCGACGCGTCATCTTGATTGTCGCCATCGCGTGCATCGGGGGCTTGCTGCTTCCATCCACTGCCCTCGCCGAAGGAATCGGAGGCGGTGGCGGAGCCACGGATCCGTGGGTCGGAGTCCGTCAGCCGGGAGATCCGGGCGGTCCAGGTCCTGGCGATTCGACCGGGTCGGGTGGTGTGCACTGCCAGTACTCGGGCGCGAACCCGTCGACGGGTGGCAGCCCGGACGTGATCACCCCGATAGCCGGGCAGGAGTACCTCCTGGTGTGTTGGGACAGTTCGGGTCAGGTCGTCTTTTCGGACTTCGTGATCTACGACCCGGCGGCGCCGCCGTTTGATCCGGCGACGTTGGCCCGCCAGGCGTACAAGCAGTTGCCGCTCGTGTATCCGGACGCGCAGACCTCGCCGAGCATGTCGATGGATCAGTTGACGGGTGTGGCGACATGGCTGTGGGTCCCGGACTCGGAGTGGCAGCCGCGGTCGGCGACGGCGAGCGTGCTCGGTTTGTCGGCGACGGTGACGGCGACGCCGCAGCAAGCGGTGTGGACGATGGGCGACGGCGCCCAGGTGGTCTGCGACGGGCCGGGGACGCCGTACGACACGTCGCGTCCTGATGATGAGCAGTCCACGGATTGCTCACACACCTATTGGCAGTCTTCGTTGAATCAACCGGGTGAGCGGTACCCGGCGTCGGTCGTGATCGTGTGGTCGGTGCAGTGGTCCGCGACTGACGGGTCGGGGGGAACGTTGCCGGCGGCGTGGCGCGGTACACGGTTCAGCTTGCGCGTGACGGAAGCGCAGGCGCTACGAGTCTCGGAGGTTCATTCGTGACGTCGCTCTCGACTCTCGCGCGGACGCGACCGCAAACGAACGGTTCGTCTCACCCGAGTCCCGATGGACTCGTGCGTCGTCGGCGCCGGCAGTTGCCTCTGGTGTCGTTGGGGGTGCTGGTGATCGTGGGCGGCGCGCTCGCCGGGCTGCTGTTGGGCCAGTCGGCCGCACATCGCACGGCGGTGCTCGTGGCGGCACGGGACATCCCCGCCGGACACCGGGTGTCGGCAGACGATGTGATCTCCGTCGACGCCGCCGTCGACAGCAAGGCGTCGCTCGTTCCCGCGAGTAACCGGTCAGTCGTGGTTGGCCAGGTGGCGCGGTCGAGCATCCCGTCGGGCGCGCTGCTGTCGCCCGGCGAGTTCAGCGGATCCTCACCGCTGCGTGCCGGTGAAGCCGTGGCAACGGTGCTGCTCGCACCGGGCACAGTGTCGCCGTCGCTAGCGGCCGGGGACCAAGTGCAGGTCATCCGCGTCGCCGGCTCGAACGCGACCTCGAGCGCGGCGGGCGGGGACGTGCTGACGACGGCGACCGTGTTCTCGGTCGATCCGCTGTCGGGCGACCGCGGGGTCTCGGTGTCATTGATCGTTCCCGACGCGAAGGCCGCGGCGGTGGCGGACGCGGCGAGCGCGTCGCGAGTGCGACTCGCGGTGCTGCCGACCGAGGGCGGATGATGCTGGCCCTGTGCTCGGCGGGCGCGAGCCCGGGCGTGTCGACGCTTGCGGTGTTGCTCGCGGCCGCCTCATCGCACGCGGCAGTGGTGGTGGAAGCCGATCCGGATGGCGGGTGTCTGGGCGCGCGGTTCGACCTGGTCGACGATCCGGGGTTGGTGACGTTGGCGGCGGCAGCTCGACGGGGCGCGGACGGTGACCTGTTGCGCGCGCATGGCCAACCGATGTCGGCGACGGTCGATGTGGTTCTCGCGCCGCCGTCGGCGCAGGCTGCGCGGTCGGTGTTGGCGTCGTCGGCCGACCTTCTGGCCGATGTGTGCCGCTCGGCGACCGATGCCGACGTCATCGTCGACTGTGGCCGCCTGTCTCCGACTTCCCCGGCTTGGCCGCTCGCGACCGCCGCGGAGTTGATCGTGTTGGTGACGCGTCCTCGACTCGATGAAACCCGCCGGCTGCCTTCGCGGGTCGGGGAGCTGCGCGAGAGCGGCGTGGAGGTTGGCGTTGTCGTCGTCGGAGATCGTCCGTACTCGCCAGTGGAGGTAGCCGATGCTGCTGGCGCGGAGCTGCTCGGCGTGCTCGTGGACGACCCTCGTACCGCGGCCGTTGTGAACGGCACCGGTGGCACCGACCGAGCGCTGCGCCGCAGCCCGTTGTGGAAATCGACGATCGGGCTGGCGCACAGCCTCGACGCCCGCGCCGCCGACAGATCAGTCGTTAGCGAAGAGGTACGCCCGGAACTGGCGACGGTGGAGGGACAGCGATGATCTCAGCCGATCTCGTGCGCGCGATCCGCGCCACGGTTGCCGATGGATTGTCCGAACGTGACGCGCAGGACGAAGCGTCGGGTCGCCGGCGGTTGGACGTCGACGATCGCCGCGCGCTCGCCGCCGCGCTGATCAACGACGAGTTCGAGGCACTGGCTAGAGAACGGTTGCGCACGGGCGCTCCGCAGCTGACCCAAGAGGAGGAACAGGATCTACTGCTCGAGGTCCTCGCGGCCATGTTCGGCGTGGGGGCGTTCGAGCGATACCTCGCGCTCGACGACGTCGAAGAAGTCACCGCCAACGGCTGTGACGAGGTGTGGCTGCATCTGTCAGACGGCACCAAGCGATCGGCGGATCCGGTCGCGGCGTCCGACAGCGAACTGGTCGAGATCCTCAAAGGAGCGGCCGCCAGGCTCGGCCGTTCGGAGCGCCGGTTCGATGCCGCGCAACCGATCCTCAATCTGCGCCTCCCGGACGGCAGCCGCCTGCACGCCATCATGGAGGTGTCGGAGCGGCCGTGCGTGTCGATCCGCCGTCACCGGTACCGCAAGATGACCCTGGCCGATCTCGTCGGTCTGGGCACGATCGACGAGACGCTGTCCCGATTCCTGGCGGCGATCGTTGCGGCGCGCCGCAACGTGCTGGTGTGCGGCGGAGTGAACGCGGGCAAGACGACCTTCCTGCGCGGGCTCATCAGCGAGATCGAACCGGCGGAACGGCTCGTGGTGGTCGAGGACGACGCCGAGCTGTGCTTGCGTGCCGATCGCGCCGCGCATCCTGATGTGGTCGAGCTCGAACGGCGGGACGCGAACATCGAAGGCCAGGGGCTGATCGACATGGCCCGGCTGGTGCGCGAGGCGTTGCGCATGCGCCCCGACCGGGTGATCGTCGGCGAGGTTCGCGGCGGCGAGGTCGTCCCGATGCTGCACGCGATGAACCAAGGCAATGACGGATCGATGTGCACCTTGCACGCCGACGCCACCCGCACCGCCTTCTCGCGGCTCATCACCTACGCGGCATCGGCCAAAGAGGCCTACCCGCCCCATGTCACGGCGCGGCTCGTCGGCGATTCGCTGCACTTCGTCGTCCACCTCCAACGTCTCGGCGACGGCCGCCGCGTTGTCACTTCCGTCCGCGAGGTCACCGGCAGCGACGGCGATCTCGTGCTGTCCAACGAGGTGTTCGCGCCCGGACCCGATTACCGGGCCCGGCCCGCAGCGCCCCTGCGAGCCGAGACGGCCGCACTGCTCGAGTCCGTCGGATTCGACCGGACCATGTTTGCCACCGCGATGGAGCGCTGGCGGTGACGGCACTGTTCGGTGCGGGCATCGGCGCCGTCATCGGGCTCGGTGTCGTCCTGACGGTCGCGGCGTGGACCGGCGACCTCCACATCGACATCCGAAAACGCGGCACATCAACCGACCGGCTGATGGTGCGCGTCGCCGCGGCGATCCTGGCCACGACCGCCGGCTATCTCGTCACTGGGTGGCTCGCGGCCGCGCTCCTGTTCGGCGTCGGCGCGGCGCTGGCACCGTCGCTCGCGGGCCGCAAGGCCCGCCGGACGGCGTCGATCGCGCGCACCGAGGCGTTGGCGTCGTGGGCCGAGATGCTTCGCGACACGATGGCCGCCGCGGCCGGACTGCAGGAGGCGGTGACCGCGGCCGCCAAGGTCGCACCGCCACCCATTCGCGATCAGGCGCGGGCGCTGGCAACGCGCATCGAACGCCAGCCATTCAGCAACGCGCTCGAGTTGTTCGCCGCCGAGGTCGACGATCCAGTGGCGGACCTGTTGGTGGTGGCGTTGTCGACGGCCGCGGACCGCCAAGCCGGCCAACTCGGTGACGTCTTGAGCGCGGCGGCGACGACGGCGCGGGCCTCGGCCACGATGCGATTGCGAGTCGAGGCGGGCCGGGCACGGACCTACACGTCGGTGCGCGTCACGGTGACGGTGTTCTGTGTCGTCGCGGGCGGGCTGATCCTGTTCAATCGCAGCTACCTGCGCCCGTTCGACACCGCCGCGGGACAACTGATGCTGTTGATCATCGGGGGTCTGTTCGGAGCCGCACTCTGGACGCTCGCGCGGCTCGGCGACGCCGCCGCTCCGGAACGACTCTTTCGTGCCGATCGCGGAGGCGTCGGCTGATGGCGGGACTGTTGGTGTGCGGCGCGCTCGTCGGCGTCGGAGCCTGGCTTGTATATCTCGGGCTCTACCCGCCCCGCCTTGCGCTTCGCGACCAACTGGCCCGACTCGAGACTCGCGGACCGATGGTGACAAGCGACGCGTTCACCGGATGGCGAGCCCACGGTGCTCGCATCGTGCTCGCCCTCACCTCGACCCGACAGGATGCGGCGACGGCGGCCGACCTGGCGGTGTGCGACCGTTCCCGCGAACGGTTGGCGGTCGACCAACTCACCGCCGCGGTTGCTGGCGCGTGTCTGCCCGCATTGTTCGTCGCGCTCGTCGCGGCCGGCGGCGCCGTGCACGTCGCCCCCGCCTTCGTGGTCGTGGCGTCGGTCGGGCTCGGCGGCGCCGGCTTCGTGACGCCTCGCGCCCTGTTACGGACCGACGCGCGGCGCCGGCGCGATGAGTTCGCGGGGGCACTGTCAGTCTATCTCGATGTGGTCACGATCCTGCTGGCCGGCGGCCGTGGTGTCGAGTCGGCGTTGTGGGATGCGGCGGAGATCGGCGGCGGTTGGCCGTTCCAGCGCATTCGGGTCGCGCTCGAGGCCGCGCACCATCAGGGTCGTTCGGCCTGGTCGATGCTCGACGACCTCGCCGACCGGCTCGACCTTCCCGCGCTCCGCGAACTCACGTCCAGCATCACCCTCGCGGGGGACAGCGGGGCGAGAGTCCGAACGTCGTTGGCCGCGAAGGCGGCGAGCCTGCGCGACCGCCAGCTCGCCGAGGCGCACGCCGCGGCGGAGCGGGCCAGTGAACAGATGTCGCTCCCGGTCGTCGCGCTGCTGGTCGCGTTCTTGTTGCTGATCGGTTATCCGGCGATCGCGAACGTGCTCGCGCTCTAGCAAGAAGGAGAAGGTGTGATGCTTCGAACCCAGACGGTGCTCATCGGCTGGTGGGTGACGCTCACCACACAAGTCCGAGAGCAGGACTGGCGCGACGACGCCGGCATGACGACCGAGACCGTCATCATCACCGCCATCCTGGCAACCTTGGCGTTGGCCGCCGGCGCGATCATCTACATGAAGGTCTTCAACAAGGCCAACAGCATCGACGTCGGCGGCGGCTGACACTCCCGTGCCTCGCCTCCGACGGGACCACGGCGCGGCGACGACAGTCGCGGTGATCATCGTGCCGGTGGTGATGGTGTGCGTGCTGCTCGTTGTGCAGTTCGCGCTGGCGTACCACGCCCGCCAGATTGCATCGGCGGCTGCGGCCGACGCCGCCCACGCCGCCGCCGCGTTCGACGCGCCACCGGATGCCGCGACGAACACCGCCAATCACATCCTGGACGCGAACGCATCCCGGTTACTCAACAACGTGACGGTGACCGTCACTCCGACCGCTGACGACATCACCGTGACCATCACCGGCACCGTCAACAACGTCATCCCCGGACTGACGATCGACGTCACCGGCACTGGTCGGGCGCCACGCGAACAGTTCGTCTCCGGGGGACAACCATGACCCGTGCCCGCGGTGACCGAGGTACGACCGCCACCGAACTCGTCCTGCTCGCCCCCGTCCTGGTCGCGCTGATGCTCTTCGTCGTGTTCTGCGGACGGCTCGCCGGCGCGCAACACGATCTCGACGCCGCGGCCGAAGCTTCCGCCCGCGCCGCGTCGTTGCACGCCACTCCGGACGGCGCGACGGCCGCGGCCGACGACACTGCGCGAACCGCGCTCGCCGATCATCGGCTGTCGTGTCCCACCCTCACGGTCGACACCGACACGTCCCAGCTGCGCCCGGGCGGGTGGGTCACCGTCAACCTCACGTGCACGGTCAACCTGTCGGACGTCACGGCTATCGGCGTGCCCGGTGCCAAGACCCTCAACAGCCACTCGACACAAGTGATCGACCGATACCGCAGCACCCCGGCCGGCACCGATGGGTCCGGGACCGGTCCGTGATGAGAGCGACCGTGTCCACCTCCGCTGCGAGCGGTGCCCGACCGGTCGCGTCTCGGCGCCCCCGTGACGGTGGTCAGGTCACGGCCATGGTGGTGTTGCTGACCGCGGCGATGATCATGTGCGCCGGGTTGGTCGTCGACGGCGGCCGCGTCTTCGCCGCCAACCGCCGCGCCCACGACGACGCCGCGGGCGCGGCCCGTGCCGGCGCGCAGGCGCTCTCGATCAGCGACTTGCGCGCTACGGGCACGCTCACTTTGAACCCCGACGCGGCCACCGCCGCCGCACAGGACTACCTGAAGGCGGCCGGCGCGACCGGCACCGTCGAAGTGAACGGCGATGAAGTCACCGTCACGGTCTCCATCACCACGCGGATGCTGATCCTCGGTCTCGGCGGCATCGGGTCGCGCACCGTCACCGCGACCGAAACGGCCCAGGCCGTGCACGGCGTCACGGGACCGGAACCGTGAGCTCTCGGAACTGGCGCGAGGTCGTCGCCGGCGCGGCCGCGACTGTCGCCCTGCTGGCGATCGTCATCGGCATCCCCGTCGCCCTCATCACCGCGGTCGGTTGGCCGCTGCCGCACGACTGGCCAACGACCACCCAAGTCGGACGAGCGCTCACGGGCAAGGATCCCGTCGACCCGAGCGTGTGGGTCCGACTCCTCGCCTGCGTGCTGTGGGTGGCGTGGATCCGGGTCACCGCAACGATCGCGGTGGAGGTCGCGGCTACAACCGCGGGACGCGTCCGGCACGCGCGCGGCAGCGCGCTGCAGCTCGGCATCGGCCGACTCGTGGCGACCGCCGCGCTCCTCCTGAGCCTGACGACGTCGCCACGACACGCGCCGCCACTCACCGTCCGGCCCATCGTCGCCACAGCCGATGTGGCCCCACCGCAACCATCAGGCGTCACACTGACCACGACCGACAGGGCGGCACCGCCGAACCAGTGGACCGTGGCCCGACGCGAAACCCTGTGGGGCATCGCCGAGCGCACCCTGGGCGACGGCTCCCGCTACCGAGAGATCTTCGACCTCAACCGCAACCGCACCCAGGCCGACGGCGGCCGGCTGTCGAATCCCGACCGGTTGCAGACGGGATGGACTCTGCTCCTTCCCGACGACGCCACCAACCTCCCGGGCAACAGCGAGGTCATCGTGCGCTCGGGGGACACGCTCAGCGGTATCGCGCAGCGTGAACTGGGTGATGCCAACCGATACCCCGAGCTGTTCACCGCGAACGAAGGACGCCCGCAACCTGACGGCAGCGCCCTCGAGACCCCGAACCTGATCCGGCCCGGCTGGCACCTCCACCTCCCCGGCGCCCCTGCCGAGCAATCGGCCCCTCCGCCCGCGAGCGCCCCGGCCGAACCAAGCGCGCCGCCACCACCAGATGCCAGCCCGGCACCACCCGCGCCTGCCGAATCCGCGCTGACACCGCCGACATCGGAAGCACCGACCGCGCCGCTGGCGCCGCAGACGCGAACCGACAACACCCCCGCACACGGGCGCGACCTGGGAACCGTCGCACTCGTCGGCGGACTGTCGGTCGCAACCGCGGCCGGGCTGCTGTGGCGCCTGCGGCACCTCCGACAGGCGCGAGCACAACGTCGCCGACCCGACACGCGGGCCCCGGCGGTCGATACGAACACGGCGCGGGCCGAACGCGACTTGTCAGACGTGGCCGATGACGAAACGGCCCGCTGGCTCGCGGCAACGAACCGCTACCTCACCGGGGCGCTCGGTTCCTTCGACGAACCGCCCACGCCCATCCTCCTGCGGGTCGGCCGCCGTGGCATCGAGATTCTCCTGGACCGGGACGCAGCCCCTCCGCCGGGCTTCGTCATCGACGACGACCCGACCGCATGGCGGCTCGACCCGACAGTGGACCTCGACGAACTCGAACAGCAGGCGAGTGCGATCCCCGCGCTTGGCGCGCTCATCACCGTCGGCGTCACCCCCGAAGGGCCGGTCCTCCTCAACCTCGAACACGCAGCCCGCCTCGCGGTCACCGGCGATCCGGAACGAGTACGCGCCTACCTCGCGGGCGTTGCGCTCGAACTCGGGAGCGCGCCGTGGGCCGACACCACCCTCACACTGCTGGCCGACCTCGACCTCGACCCCGCCGGCCTCACCCTCAGTCGCATCGTCGACGAGGCGCACGCGACGAAGACGATCATCGAACACCACGCGCACACCGCAGCCAGTCTGAACGAACGCACCACGCTCACCGCCCGCACCCGAACCGACGCTCCCGAACTGTGGGCACCGACGGTCGCGCTCCTCGCCGCGACACCCGACGAGCCCCGCCACATCGACGAGTTGCGCACCCACGGCGGCAGCGCGGTCGTCGCTGCCGGCCCGATCCACGAGAGCGACTGGACACTGCACATCTCGACCGACGGTTTCGCGCACCTGACACCGATCGACCTGACCTTGTCGGCCGTTGGGATCGACGACACGACAGCCGACAACGTCGCGACCCTGCTCGCCGACCACGCGAACCCATCGCCCGCGCACGCCTCGACGAACGAAGATCAAGCGCTGCACATCATCGACCTCACGACCAACGACAACGGTGCGCGGGCCGACGCGACGGCGAACAACGGGAACGGCTCCCTCGCACCCGTGACGCGCCGTGTCGCCGAGCAGGTACAGGAGATCCTCGCGGCGCGCGACGTCGAGGTCTGCATCCTCACCCCGACCCCAACCGTGACCGGATGGGCCGACACCGAAGGGCTGCGCAACAAGTCCATCGAAATGGTCGTCTTCCTGGCCACCGCCGGCGCTCCTGTGCGGATGGACCGACTGCTCGAGCTGTGGCACGGCGACATCGCCCCCGCCACGGTCAAGAGCGCGATCGCCCGCACCCGCACCGCGCTCGGTGACGACGCGACGGGCGCGCGCCACTTCCCCGACGCCACACCCCAGGGCACCTACCACCTGGGCCCGAACGTCGGCTGCGACTGGACCCGCTTCACCGCCCTCGTCGACCTGGCCCGCGACGCCGCGCCCGACGATGCCATCACGGCGCTCACCGCCGCTCTGGGTCTCGTGCAGGGCCGACCGTTCACACACGTACCGCCCCGGGGGCACTACCGGTGGGTGGAGATCAACAACTTCCTCTACAACATCGAGGCCGTCATCACCGACGCCGCGCACCGCCTCGCCGTGCTCGCGATCGACGCCGGAGACATCGAGCTAGCGACCTGGGCAACCGACCAAGGCCATCTCGTCACGCCCGGACAGCTGAGCCTGTTCGAGGACCGGATCACCGCGCTCGGCCTCGCGGGCGACGCCGACGCCGTCCGACGTACCTTCGATCAGGCCTGCCGTGCGGTCGAAGATGTCGATCCGCTCGACACGATTCCCGAGTCCACCGCCCGCGCCTACGAGAACGCGCTACGACTGGCGAGCGAACCGGACCGCCGCGGTTCGCTGCGCTGAGAGCGACGGCTTCAGTCCAGGTCCGCAAGGCAGAGCTGACCGGGAAGCTCGCCGGCGACACGACGGACACATCCCAACGCGTCGAAGAAGTCCCCGCGAGTGAGCAGCGGCGGCGGGTCCGACAGCGCCGTCAACGCGCGACCGACACGCCCACCCAACGGGGGCAACGCCCGCACCGCCGCTAACACGTCCTCCAAGGCAACCAGCCCCGGGTCACGTCCGGCGAGCGCCTCGAGGTACCAGCCGGCGACACGTCGACAGACGCCCCGCACCTCAGTCAGGTTCACGACCACCGCGTCCGGCATCGCGCGCACTACCGGCTCGAAGCTCTCGCGCGAAGAACATCTGTCGTCATCGGTGAGCGCGCGCGCCGGTAGTGCGAACGACACTGACGAAAGGAACCCGGCGTGCTCAAGGTTCGCAAGCTTCGACATCTCGTTGCGATGGTCGCAGTCGTCTTGTCGCTGGCGTTCAGCGGCGGCGCCGCGGCCGCGCAAACCACACCTGCTACCACGCCGGCGGCCTCGCCCGCGGCGGCACCAGTACAGGTGTCGCCCTCGACCGCCGGACTGCCCGGCGCGTCGCTCTTCCAGGAGATGTTGAACTGGCTGTCGCAAGCCGCGCTGTGGGGTGCACTGGCCAGCCTGCTCATCGGTGCCGCCATATGGGGGCTGTCGCAACACGCCGGCAACTCCTACAGCGCAGGTCGAGGCCGCACCCTGGCCCTGGCCGGCGTAGTCGGCGCGTTACTCGCCGGCTTGGCGCCGACGATCGTCAACACCCTGTTCTCGGCGGCCCGCTGATGCGCTCCCGCACCCGCTACGTGCTGCTCACCGCGGTCACCATCGTGGCGCTCGGTCTCATCGCGACCTCGCTGTTCGGCCATCACCGCGACACCCCTCACCCGACTGCGACCGAGGTGGACGGTGCAACTGCACCGGAGTGCGCACCCGTGGGAACGTCAGTGGACGCGGGCGTGGAGATGGGTCACGCCCACGATCCCCAGGGTGCGACCGCAGCAGCCATCGCGTTCGCCAGGTACGCGGAGACCGCAGTCGGCGCGCCCGAAGCGACGGTTGTCGCCGCCCAGAACGTCATGGCCGGCGACGCGTCCCGAACCCAACTGGTGGCCGACACCACCACCAAGCTGCGCGCCTTGTACGCGGTCTATCCCGCCGACCAGCTGACCTACCGGCTCGCCATCCTCGCAACCCGTACCACCCCGCACTCCGCCGACGCCGTGCGCGTCGAGCTGTGGCAGGTCAGCGTGCTCACCGCGCCGGGCATCCCTACCCGCGAGGACTGGACCACCCTGACCTACGAGCTCGTGTGGGAGCACAACGACTGGCACATCCTCACCGAAGCCGCACTCCCGGGCCCGTACCCGGCCGCCTGGCCCCAAACCAGTCCGTCGAGCGCCGGGGAATTAGAGGCGCGGCTCGCCGGCTTCACCACCGGAGCGGGCCGGTGACCGGGGCCGTCGTCGCCGTCGACATTCCGAATCCGCTGGGCCCGATCATCGACGGCGCCCAAGGACTGATCTCCGGGGGCACCCACGCGGTCGGCCAAGCAGCCCTCGATGCCATCCTGGGGTGGTTCGCCACCACCCTGGCGTCGGCGTGCACCACGGTGGCGACCGAACTGTTCCGGTTCCTCAACACGTCCGCCACCGTGAACCTCGAGCAGGGATGGTGGGCCGGTCCGCGCGCCCAACACATCCTCGCCTCGGTCGGTCAGCTCGCCGGGGTGCTGATGATCGGCTTCCTGCTCCTGGTCGTCATCCAAGGCACGCTCGCCGGTGAACCAGGTGTCATGGTGCGCGCCGCCGTCAAGGAGGTGCCGATGGCGGTGTTCGGCACGGTCGCGCTCGTGGCCATCGCGTCGCTGCTCCTGGGCCTGACCGACGCCGCGTCGGGCATGGTCCTGGCCGACGCGCCCGACTCGCTGTCGCGTTTCCTCTCCGGCTTCGGGCAGTCGGGCACCATCCTGTCCGGCGGGCTGCTGGCCATCATCTTGTTCCTGTTCTTCCTCATCGGCGCGCTGCTGGTGTGGATCGAACTGGTCGTGCGGTCGTCGCTCATCTACCTGCTCATCGCGGCCGCGCCGCTGACGCTGGCGGCACGGGTGTGGCCGGCCGCTCGGGGCGCGTTCCGTCGACTGTGCGAAATCGGGCTGGCGTTGATCTTGTCCAAGTTCGTCATCGCCCTCGCCCTCGCGCTCGGCGCGGTGGCGCTCGCCGGCGGCGGCCCGGCCACCGGCGACGCCACCCAGCAGACCGCGCTCGACTTCGCCGGATTGCTGACCGGCGCGACCCTCATGCTCCTCGCCGCGTTCACGCCATTCGTGTTGCTCAAGATCCTGCCGATCGCCGAAGCCGCCGTCGTCGCCCAAGGCATCTCCCACTCCCCGGCGCGCGGTGCCAACACCGTCGCTCAAGGCGCGTTCTACGCCCGCAACCTCAGCGGCCACCGTTCGCCGCCGACCGGCGGGTCCGCCCCCGGACGGCCAACACCGCCAGGAGGCGGGCCGCCGCCACCCACTCCTGGCGGGGCCGCCGGTGGGCCCGTAGCCAGCGGCACCGCCGGTGGGGGAGCGGCCGCCGCCGCGGTCCCGGTGGGCGCGGCCGTCGCGGTCGGCGCCGCCGCGAAACGCGCTGCGACCGCGCCGAGCCGTACGGCGATCGCCAACCAACCTGGAGAACGATCGTGACCGGCCGCACCTACCGACTGGACCCACCCGACCGGACCGGCTGGTTGTTCGGTCTCGACGGCCCCCAGGTCATCACCGTCGGCGCCGGCGTCATCCTCGGCACCCTGTTGCTCTCCCGCGGCGTGCCCGCTCCGGCGGCATTCGCCGTAATCGTGGTCGCGGGTGCGGCCGGACTCAGTCGGTTCGGTGGCACCACCGCGCTGGAACTCGCCGCCGTCGCGGCCCGACGACTACACGTTGCCCGTCAACGCACGTGGTTCGCTCCGCTCCCGATGCTCGACACGCATCGCTCGCTCCCGCGGGTGTTGGACGGACAGCGACTGCTGGTCGTCGAACCCGACACGCACAAGTGGCCCGCTCGGACGACAGCGATCGCGGTCATCGAAGACGGGTACGCACACACACTGGCCGTCACTATCCGAGCAACCGGCCGCCAGTTCGGTCTGCTCGAACGCGACGACCAAGATCGACTGCTCGCACTGTGGGGCGACGCGCTCGCGCCGTTCTGTCGCGAGCGCAGCCCCGTTCTCCAGCTCCGCTGGTGTGAATGGGCCGCGCCGTGCGGCGTCGACGACCACCAAGCCTGGCTGGACGAACACACCGACCCCGCGGAACGCGACACCGCAGCGCGCCGCAGCTACGCCGAGCTGCTCTGCAACGCCGGCCCGGTCGCGGTGCGCCACCAGACGATGCTCACGATCATCATCGACGCCAACCGCGTGTCGGTCGACGCTCGGCACAAAGGCGATCGCACGGCCGCGGCCATCGAGGTTCTGCTGCGAGAGACACGCTTGTTGGCGGCGCGACTGCAGAGCGCCAACCTCACCGTCGACGGCCCGCTCGACCCGGGCGAGTTCACTGCCATCGTGCGGAGGCGACTCGACCCGACCGCCGGCACCCATCTCGACACCCGCACTCGCTCCCTCGCGCAACGGACCGGCCGCGCGACGCTCGCCGCTGCCGGACCGCTGGCCACCCGGACGCACTGGGATCGCTGGGACGTCGATGACTGCCATCACCGCTGCCTCTATGTCGCCGACTATCCCCGCACCGCCATTCCCGCGCATTGGCTCGGACCCGTGTTGCTCGCGACCGGGATCGTGCGCGCCATCGCCGTCACCTACGAACCCGTGCCGCCATCGGCCAGCCGGCGCGCCGTCAGCAGGCACGCCGCCAAGGTCGAAGCCGACATGCAACAGCGCGCCGACAAGGGGTTCCGCGTCGGCGCCGCTCACCACTCGACCGCGCAGGCCATCGCCGCACGTGAACAAGAACTCGTCGCCGGCTACCCCGAACTCACCTTTACCGCCGTCATCGCTGTCGCCGCCGCGACTGTCGAACAGCTCGAAGCCGATTGCACACGACTCGTGCATGTTGCCGCCGCCGCCGGGCTCGACCTGCGACCACTCAACGGCCGCCACGACCAAGGGGTGGTCGCCACGCTCCCGCTGGCTCGCGGTGTCCGGCACCGCCCACCACGATGAACCCGCTCGCACACCTCACGCGCCCGCGGGGACTACGACTGCCACGTCATCGCGCCACCACGGCGCAGCTGTGCGCCGTGTACCCCTTCCATGCCGAAGCGGGCCTCGGCCCCCGCGGCGTGTACCTCGGCACCGACGTGTACGCCGGAGGCAGCGCCTTCTGTTTCGACCCCTTCGAGTTGTACCGGGCGGGCGTGCTCACGTCCCCCAACATGTTGATCGTCGGTGAGGTCGGCGCCGGCAAGAGCAGTGCCGTCAAGACCTTCCTGTATCGAAGCGTCGGCCAACTCCGGACACCGGGGGGTCGCCGTTGGTGGGCCGCGATCGTCGACCCGAAAGGCGAATACGAACCCCTCGCCGACGCCCTCGGCCTGGATCGCGTGGCGCTGCATCCCGGCGGCACCCAGCGACTCAACCCGCTCGACCCCGGCCCCGGCACTCCCGACGCCGACGAGCTCGCCACCCGACGCACGGCCATGGTCACCGCGTTGACCAGCGCGGTACTGCACCGCGATCTGCAACCCCTCGAAGACGCCGCCCTCGGATGGACCGCCGACCACCTGTCCCGCCACCACCCGACACCGACCCTGCACGATCTCGCGGCCCTGCTCGCCGACCCGCCGCCCGAGATCGTGGCCGGCGCCCAGATCCCGCAAGGTGAACTGATTCGCGCCGCCGCCCCCGTGCGCTGGGCGCTCGGCAAACTTCTCGACCGCGAGCTGCGCGGCCTGTTCGACGGGCCCAGCACCGTGACCGTCGACTGGCACGGCCGCGGCCTGGTGCTCGACCTGTCGGCCATTCACCACGATCCCGACGCGCTCACCCTTGTGATGATCGCGGCGACCGCCTGGCTGCAAGCCCTGATGGCCGCGCCCGACACCGACGACACACCCCAGAGGGTGCAGGTGCTCGAGGAATGCTGGGCGCTGCTCGGCGCCGAACGCACCGCCAAGTACCTGCAGTCGTGCTGGAAGCTGTCGCGCACCTACGGCGTGGCCAACATCGCGGTCGCGCACCGCATCAGCGATCTGCGCGCGCAGGCCGACGACGGCACAGCGACCGCCAAGGTCGCGACCGGACTGCTGGCCGACACCCAGACCCGCGTGCTCTTTCGTCAATCGAGCGACCAGGTGCCAGACGCGCGCACCATGCTCGAGCTCACCGACATCGAAGCCCACCAACTCCCGCGTCTACCCAAGGGCCACGCCCTGTGGAGGGTCGGTGACCATGCAGCGCTCGTCGAACACGTCATCGGCGCGCACGAAACCTGGATCTGCGACACCGATCAGAAGTTCAGCGCATGACGCCGTCGAACTCGCACGGGACCTATCGCGGCGAATGGAATGCCGACGGTCGCGCCGTCATCACCTGGACGCACCCCGACGGTGACTGGCCGCCGCAACGTGTCGCTCATGTCATCGTGCACAGTCCCGACGGCTTGGCCTGGGGCTATCCCGGGTCGGGACCCGCCGACACGGCCTTGTCGATCCTCGCCCACGCCGCCGGTGATCGGGCGCTCGTCGAGGACCTCTACCAACAGTTCAAGCGCGACCACGTCGCCCGGCTGCCGCTCAACGAACCGTTCACGCTGCCCGGCGTCGACGTCGCGCACTGGCTCGAAGCCCACGGCATCGCGCCCGCCATCGGGCATGACGTCCCGGAGCCGCCCGCGCCCGCCACACCGATCGAGCTCGAGGATCGCATGGCCGAACTCGACGCCCGCCAAGCCCAGCTCGATCGCGCCGCCGCCGAGCTCGCCCATCAACATCGCGCCCTCGAACAACAACAACGCCAACTCGACGCCCGCGCCGCCGCGCTGCGCCAAGCCATCGACGTCACGCCCGCCTGGGCGCTGCCCGCGGCGCCGGTCGCTGCGCAACTCCGTCACCTCGTGCGCGGCACCGGCGACCCGATTGACACCGTCGCCAAAGGACTCGACCTCGAACCCTGGTACGCCGCCGGGCTCCTCGACGGCAGCATCACCACCGTCGACCTCGAACACGTCGCTCGACTGTGCGAGGCATTGCACGCCAGCCCCTATGACCTGTGGGGCGCGGAGGATGCCCGTACAATTCTTCACGCCTACGGGCCCGAGCTCTGGCCCCGCTACATCGAACCCCTCGGCCCACCCGACATCGGCCCGCCAGAGCCACCCGCCGCCGGCCTCGGCCCGCCCGATCCTCCCCATCGCAGCGGACCCCACCTCACCCGCTGACCGTTCGCGTCCCAGGAGACCCCATGAGCCAACCGACCACCAACACCGCCACCGACGAGCTGATGCTGCGAGCCCGCATCCGCATCACCATCGACCCCGGCACGCTCGAGCCGCTCGAACTCGAAGACGCCCTCGCCGACGCCATCCGCCACACGGTTCACAAGCGCGGCGGCACCGTCGAACAACTTCAGCTCGCGGTTGCGCTCGACCCGTCGTGGGCGCAGGAAGGCCCCACCGACCGCTGGACCGTCGCGCCGCAGCCTCGACTGGGCGTGTTCGGCGACGACGACTTCACGTAAGTCGCGACCTCGCCGCCTCGGAGTCGGCAAAATTGGACAATCGACGATTTGCCGCGCCGAACATTCGATGAGCAGTTGCTGCTCGCCCATGACGAGTGCCGCCGCGGCGCGCCTACCGGGGTCACAGCCGAGGTCCTCCGACGTGCTTTGGCGACCGTTATCCGCCGCCACAACATTCCGCCTCCTAGCGGCGGCGACTGGACCGCGGAGTCGCGGCAGGAGCTGCTTCACGATCTCATCGTCGACCTCGAGGGCGGCAGGGCGCTACGAGGCATCGCCGACGCCTCTTCTGACCAGCTTCATTTCTGGAATCAACTCAAGCGCCGGATTCACTGGTGGCTCAGCGACGACGCCCGAACGACCCCGATGGCGAAACACCGACGTCGCGTGCGGGCCGCCGTCAAGCGCCTCGGTGGCAGTGTGGTCGAGACGAACTCTGGGCTCGCCCTACCCGCGGTCGCGTCGAACACGCCATGGGACGGTCGGGCCGATGCGATCATCGCGGCGGTTGACGCCATCAACATCGATCCCCCGCCGTGGCGCGCCGACACGGAGAAGGAGGGTCCGCCTACGACGGGACGCTCTCATCGCGAACTCGTCCTCGCCGCACTCAAGGCGGCCGACGGGCCGATCAGCTTCGACGAGCTCGCCGCTGTCCTTGCTCTACGGCTCGGCGTTGACCGACGCGACAATGTCGAGCTTCCAGGCGAGACGGAGCCTGGTGCACCAACGAGCACCCTTGCGGCCCCGGGCGAAGACCTCATCGCGGGCGAGATTGCCGAGGCGATCTGGGAAGAGCTCTCGGATCGCCAGCGGTACGCGGTGCCGCACCTCCACCTCACGGTCGATGAGGCGCTCGAGGCGATCGGTGTTGGTCAGGGTGGACGCAGCACCATTGCTGGTGCGATCAAGGCCACGAAGTCTCTCCTTGAAGTCACCCTTGATGGCTTGACCGACGATGAGCAGGTCGCCGTGGCTGGTGAACTCCTGAAGCTTCACGCTGAATGGACGGGACAACGATGACCACTGGACAGACGAGTGCGCTTGTCCGTACACCGTGTACGAAGAGGACAACGGGGTCCTCGCCGAGGAAGGACCACCCTTGACGGCCGTGCCTCATCCGACCGACAGCGAACTCTTCGACTTCGCAGCCGGAGTCCTCGACGACGACAGGCGTCGAGCTATCGCCAAGCACGTGGCTACCTGCCCCGAGTGCAATCACATCACCAGCGACGCCATGAGCGATTGGCACGTAGCGACGCCGGCATTTGCGGAGGCAAGTGGAACAGCGGAGATCGTCGGTAGCAGAGATCGTGACCCGGCCGTCGGGGACGTGTGGCGGGCCACCTGGGACGACGTTGGCGAGATTGTCCTCGTCGTTCGCGTCGATGCCGACTATCCGTACGCGGCCCCGGTGGTTGTCGCCGCTCCGGAACCGGATTCGACCAGCTATCTCTGGCCGGCGACCGATAACCCGTTCGGAAGTGACGCGAGCGTCTTTGTGTCATTCGCATCGCCACTGCCACCATGCGTGTTTGACGAGTGGCTCACCGACGGGCCGAAGCTCACGGGCTGGACGGCGCCAAGTCGACAGCGACCGGACATAGCTCAGCTCTCCTGGAGAGCGCATTTGCTTGCCGCTATGGCTGAACTTGCGACAGCCACTTGGATCGAAGCCGAGGATCGCGAGCCACAACGTCTCTCTGAGGCATTAGCCGAAGCAGGTCTCACGACGTCTGCTGCAGCCCGTGCGCTTGGACTTCAGCCTCGCGATTTGACCCTTGTCAATCGTGGCAAGCGCGGCCTGTCAGATCAGGAGCTCGAACGGCTCGCCGAGCTGGGAGTCACGACGCAGCGCCTTCTGCGGCGACCGAACGTTGACACGAACCTGGCGAGAGACCTCGACCGGCCGAGATGGAAGCCGGCGGTGAGACGCGAGATGCGAAAGCGCATGCTCGACGAAGCACGAACCCGCAGTTCGGTTGCGCTTGAGGCGCAGCAGCTCGCTGCTCGTGTGTCAAAGGAAGCACCGACGGCGGCACGCGATTGGACCCCTCTCATCGCGATGGTCTTGGGTGCCTGAGCTGCGGTCCATCGCCAAGCGCGAAGCCGAACGCATCGCGAGGGCGCTCGACTCCGAGCTGCGGGCCGAGCTTGTTGCGGATGCGATCGGCATGCTCGACGGCTGGGATGGCATCCGAGTGGAGCTTTGTCCCGAGACCGATGTCGCCGATCGTTGCACTGTCGCTGGCGGCTACGCGCCCGGTCCGCCGCCGCGGATATCGGTTGCGTTGGCGGCGAGCCCGGGGCGCCGCCAGTTCTCTGCGCTCCACGAGTACGGACATCACCTCATCGCTGGCGACGAGCGGCTCGCCGACGACGTCTTCCCTGACTTCGCCGACGGCGGCGAGGCCCTTGAGGAAGCGATCTGCGACGCGTTCGCCGCTGAAATCCTGCTTCCCGACGAACTCGTCGACCGTCATCTCCCACCAGAGGGACCGACCGCGCGCTCCATCGCGAACTTGTTCGCAAACTCGGCCGCGTCGCGGGAGGCGTGTTGCGTGCGTGGGTCACAGCGCCTGCGTGGTCCCGGTTACGTCATGCTCGCCGAGGGCCGGGTCGCTCGGTTCACCGCCTGCCATGACCTCCCATGGAAGGTTCGGCGCGGCACCGACCAAGGAGAACGGCACCTGATCGCGCATGCCGCTCGAACCGGCGCTGCGCGACACCAGACTCAGATCCGGTACGCACGCGGTGGCCTCAGCAGCCCGCTATGGGGTGACGCGGTAGCGACCGGCGACGGCTACGTGTTCGCGGTGTTCATGTCGAACTCCGCGCCATGGCAGGCGCTGAACATCTTTTCCGTCAACGATGACCGACCAACTTCGGTGTGCCGCGTTTGCGATTGGGAGTTCGAGGTGTGGGGCAGGCGGTGCCAGGGATGCGGCGAACCGCCGTGTCCCGTGCACAACGTCTGCTGGTGTGAGGAATTCACGGTGCCGACCAGACAGTGCAAGAGATGCTTCCTGGTGCTGCCCGTGAGCCAGTTCACGGGCGACAACGAGATCTGCGACTCGAACTGCGGCGGCTAGTTCATCTCGCTCCACTTGGACCGGTAGTCGCCGACAACGTCGTCATTGGTGCAATCGACCTCACAACGAGGGTGCTTCGCCAGTTGGCTCGCCATGTCAGGGTTCGGCCCGTAGACGAAGACGTGCTCGAAGAAGGTCTCATCGCCGTCCGCACCGACTGCGGATTTGATCGCCTCACCGGCGGCGCCCACGCCGGCAAAGAATGAAACGAATGACACCGACGGAGCATGCGGCGCCGGCGGTGCGTCGCATTCGAGGTCATCGGCAGGACGAGCCGGGCGCGGCGCTCGGGCGCATCCGACACAGGCACCGTCCAGAAACGCTACGCGTTGGATGGCGCAGTTCGCGTCGGCCCCGGTCGCGCCATCGACGAGAACCCTCGGCAAGTCGCGTTGCACCTCGCACCGCGCTTCGTCGGAGTCAAGGCCCGTGATCACGAGTGGAAACCGCCGGGCCGCTCGCGCCCCGACGCTGCCCTTGAACGTGGAGTAGTCCGTGGGCTCGGTGTGGACACGAACATATGGCAGGCGGCTTCGTAAGTAGGCGGCTGCGTCGTCGACCTTGAGCCGCCGACGTTGCGCACCGTCCACTGTTGCGTAGACAACACGGTTGAGGCTGTGCATCTCGATGATGTCGCCGTCGACCAGTCGTATGTCGCCGGCGAGGGTGTTACCGAAGTCGCCGAAGCAGACGATCTCGCCCGCGCCAACACCGCCCGCACCGACGAGAATGACATCAAGCTCGAGGCTGTCGAAGTCGGGGCCGGCAAGCGAGGCCGTGTAGTCCCACAGGGAGAACGGACCTTGGGCGGGCTCCAACCGGGCGGTGAAGGGGGCGTTGGGCTGTAGCCGAGTGAAGGCGAGCTTGAACGCCTCTCCACTGACGACGGCGGCGCCGGCGAGACGGCCGACGGGCACTCGCGATGGAGCGAGATCGGCGACCGACCCGAGAAGAAAGCCCCACGCTGTCGCGTCGGCCGTGATGTCGGCTGTGGGGATGTCGAGTCCGACGGCGATCTCGATCGCTTCGTGGGGGACGGCGTCGTCGGCGATGTCGACTGGCAGACGTGCGGCGAGATCACCGACTACTCCCTCGGGCTCACCTGCTTCGATCCAGATTCCAGAGACGAGGGGCTGGAGCCGGGCGGTGAGGTCGACAACGACTGCGGCAAGGCGTCGGTGATCGGCCCGGTGGCTCGGCCGGATGACGATCGGCACACCGATGGTGTCGAGCATGTCGGCCGTGATCCCCAGGTTCTCGAACATGAGGCGCGTTCGGTCGTCGCCGGAGTTGAGGGCCTGCAAGAGCTTGGGTGTGACGCGCAGCATCAGTCGATCCTGATGAGCGCGTCATCGACGACGATCAGATCCTGTTCGAGTGTCCAATTGCCGGGCGCGTCGTAGCGGTACACGTTCCACGTGTCGACGTCGTCGTCAGGTGTGAACGCGAAGTCGGGGACGATGATCGAGCGGAAGCCTGCGATGGCTACGAGTGGACGCTCGGCGTCGGTGACGGACATGCGTGCGGCGGTGGGGTGGGTGTGCAGCTGCGCGATCGGTAGGAGATCCCGTTCGTCGAGCGCCTCGAAGACCGACGCGACGACCTCGGCGGGCACCTCGCCGTGGAGACCGCGGTCAGTGGTGCGCGGGAGGATCACTGTGCTCACGTGCGCATCGCCGTCGGCGATCGTGCCCGCCCAGATGACATACCGCTCAAACCCGGCGAGGCCGTTCTGACGCATGAGCAGGAGCGTGTAGTCAAGCTGAAGCGTCGGCACGAGGATTCGGTCGTAGCGGTAGCTGCGCAAACGTCGATCGGTGGTCGGAGCGCGGCGCGCCTGTCGCCCCTGAACTCTCCCGCTCACGAGCGGCATGACATCCCGGTTCGGCTGCGCGTCCCCGCGTTGCTTACGACCAAACACTGAAGATCGCGTTTCTGATCTGCACGACCGTCTGGTACATCGTGTCGGCCTCGATGAGCGGCTTCGACCAGCCGTCGTGCCAGCCGCCCTCGTAGTAGTCGCGGTGACCGCGGATGCACGGAACCGGGAAGGGCTTGTTCCGTTCGGCCATGCTCGACCCGGTGGGCCAGTGCTCTCGCGAAGTGTCGAGCTGGAGTTCCGACTTCGTCCAAGCCTCCGGGTTGAGGAACCGCAGGAGCGGTGCGATGCGCGGGTAGTCGTCGCAGGTCAGTTGGAACACGAACGTTCGTCCCTCCGGCTTTGGGCATCGGATGGTGATGAGGCCGAAGTCGTCCGTCTCGGCCCAGCGAACCTCAATATCGAGGTGATCGGCTTGGGCAACGAGGCGCTCGAACTCGTGGCGGGCAGCTGCCTTGGACGTGTCCTCTGTGCTCACCGCGAGCCGAACGGGGAACCGGCGGCGAGCGTCACCTTCTGGTTGCGGTGCAGGCCATAGTCGGCGATCGTCTTCGCCTCGTCGAGCTGTTCATCCTTGCCGCGGATCTTGGTGCGGAGGATGTAGTTGCCCGCCTCGGACGAGGGCAGGTCGAACAGGCTCATCCCGTTCACCTTGACGTCCATGATGGTCGCGTCCTCGCTCGTCGCGAGCGTCTTCGTGATGCCGTAGATGATCTCGAGTACGAACTGGGGGGGCATTGCTACTCCTTGCGTCCCGGCGCCGACTCTCGTCGCCCGACACCAAGGACGTACGGACAAGCGGGGCGATCTGTCCAAGGTCACAACCCCGGGGGCTCTACCAGGTCACGTGGGCCCCGTACTCGGATGCGGAATTGGCAGCGTCGACCTGTTGATCTCTTACGAAGGGCCGCCGGCCGAGAACATGCCTCGGCGGAGCAGGCCGTCCTCGATGGCGCGAAGCTCCACGCTCCAGTCCCGTTGCCGTGGTCGTGTACCCGTTGACGCCCCCACGCCTCGCCGAGCACGCGCCGCTCGATGTCGGCGACCGTCCGCTGCGTGGGCACACCGCGTACCGCTCGGCACCCGCGGTCGGCCTTTCAGACCGTCCCCCGAGCCGAAGGAGGGCAAGGCTCGGCTTCATCTCGATCTCTTCGTTGATCACGCCCACCTCCTTGTCGACGAGATGTTGGCCGCGGGGATCCAGCAGGCAACGAGTTCTGCGTCATCGGATCTGACTGATCCATCAGCCTCTCGAGCGCAGCCGAGGGCTGCCCACATAGTGCCGTTCCGGGCGCAGCAACTTTCGCGAGCGCGCCTCTCGGGACACGACATGGTTTGGCGCGCCCGGCGACCAAGTCGAACGTGCCAGGGGAGCGTTCGAGCCAGATCCCGTCATGCAACAACCGACGAGTCAGTGGCGCGCAACGAGGAGGCGATCGCTTGAAGATGCTCGTGCCGGTTCGTGTGCGTTGCTAACGCTGACCTGCAGCGAGCTCGACGCGATGAAGGCGCAGCGGCTGAAGATCGCTCGCCCTCGGCGATCGGCCAAGACCGGGATCGATGGTGGTGATGTGACGATCGCCGAATCGGCAGCGCAGGTGGCGACGGTCGTGATCGGGTGTCGAGTTGGCGTGCATGTAGTCAGTGGTGTTGTCCCACCACTGCTTACGCCTCCACCAGTAGGGAGTGGTGTGTCCGTGGATCTGGTCGAAGGGCAGCGCGATGTGCGTCCATGAGGTCCACACCTCGGTGGCCGTGGCCCACAACGGCCCAGCCTTGAGTGGCGATCCGCCCATGAGTTCGCCCGCGGCGTGGAGCACGCCGGGGTTTCGCGAGCGCAGCGCGTCGAGCTGCTCGGCCGCGGCGGCTGCGGTGGTCGTGGAGTCGAGGTTCAACTTCCAGAACCACTGCGTCACACCGGCATGCGTCACGAGCGCTTCGCGTCCGTCGGACGTGCGCAGCGCGATGGCGACGCGCATCTGTCGTTCGGTCAGCCATCGGCGAAGCGTGGCGATTGACGCATTCGCGAGCGGTTGACGGTCGCGGTGAGGGCTGCCGAAGTTGGTGCCGCCGAGGTGGCGGGCCTCCCAGTTGCCGAGGAGCTGTATCCATCGACCCGGATTGAGCCGCAGGAAGTCATCGACGTCGGCAACAAGCTGGTCGTCGTTCGGGCCGCCGCCGATGAGGTCGCCGACTTGGATGATGGTGAGGTCCTCGGGGATGCGGTGCTCGCTGACGTCGACGTCGAGGGCGCGCAGGCAGGCGTGGAGACAGTGGCGATGGCCGCCGACGTCGCCGATGATCGCCAGCCGCTCCACACGCTCCATCGTCGTTGTCCGACGGGATTTCGCCGCGGCCGATTCGATCATCTTGGGCGCGGGCGGCAACGCCAGCATCGGTTGCGCGAATGGGTCGAGGTCGGGATCGTTTGCCGGCGCGGGGAGATGGGGGCGGGTCATGAGGTGTGCGGGGTGCAGGGTGCCGTACACGAGCAAAGCTTCGCCGGGCGGGACACGCCGGAGCGCTTCACCCGGCATCAACGGTAGGTAGGTGGTTGCGTGGGTGATGTTGCGCGCCGGCCCGGAGTGCGTGTCGGCGCTGATCGACCGTTGGAGAACCTCTTCGTCACCGACGAGCTTGGCGGCGTAGTCCATCGTGGCGGGGTCGCTGATCCCGCTGAAGATGATCTTGGTGCCGTGGTTGGTGAGCACCGAGTCGGCGAGGATCCCGTAGGCCGCGTCGATCTGTGCTTTGGATTGCCAGATGGTCACGAGCAGGATCCCGATGCTGGCGCACGTCGACGCCACCGCCGGCAGCCACCGGGTGGGGGTGTTGCCCGCTTCGTCCATCACCAGCAACGTGTTGGGCAGCGGCGCGTTCTCGAGGCTGGACTTTTCGTAGGCCTGTTGCAGCAGATCGCCGATGACGCCTCCGAACACGACCGACAGTCGGTCTTGCTCGTGCAGTGGCGCGCACAGGTAGAGCGTGTTGGCGCCGGACAGCAGCCAGTCGAGATCGATGTCGCAGCCGCTGGCCGCGGCGGCGACGCCGGGATCCTGGAACGGGTCGATGATGGTCTGACAGGTGGCGAACGTGTCGCCGCGCGTGCGTTCGTCGAGCGCCCAGATGGCGGTGATCGCCTCGTACGCGAGGCGCGCTTCGTGGCGGCGCCGGTCGTCGGTGCACACCAAGTGTTTGTCGAGGGCGGCGAGGACGGTGCCGTTGTCCTCGTCGAGGAGCCGGTCTTGGGTCAGGATCCAGTGCACGACGTCTTCCATGGTGCGGTCGCCGACCGACGCGGCGAACAGCAGCGACCACATGACTTGTTTGGCCATCGATTGGAAGAAGTCGATGTTCTGCACGTTGCCTCGCGGGGCGGCGTCGACGAGCGCGCGCGCTGCTTTCTGCGCGCCGGTCACGGTGGCCGCCGCCCGCAACGGTGACCAGCGGGCGCTGGGATGGCCGGTGCAACCCGTGGGGTCGAAGATGCGCACCTCGCCGAGACGCTGACGGTGTTCGAGCGTGGCGCCGAGGATGTCGGTCTTGACGCTCGACAGGATGGCCGGTCCCTCCCATTCGAGAATGCCCGAGATGGTGTTGGTGGTCTTGCCGCAGCGCGACGGACCGATGATGCACACCGCGGAACGGTCACCGACTCGCCGTTGCCGGTGGGGGAGCCGGCTCCGGTAGGGCGCGTTGCGCCGATCCTCGGTGGCGACGAGCCGACCGTCGACGCGTCCGAGGATCATCCGTCCGGGCGTCGGTCCCGGCACGATCAACGGGCGGAGGTCGCGAGGACGGGCGAGGCGCGCGCGGGTGTCGATACCGAGACGCTTGCGCCGCGCGGTACCGGGACGGGGTCCGGCGAACACGCGAACACCGAACGCCGACGCGCACGTCATCACGGCGACGGCGACGATCGTGCTGGCCCAGTACAACGGCGCGCTCGGGAGCTCGGGCCCGAGCCGAGGCGGCCACGCACGTCGAGGATCGTCGAGGTGTTGGGGGAGGTGCACGGTGGCGGTCAGCGCGTCGCCGAAGCCGGCCGGTAGTGCGGCGCCGTGAAGCCGGGCGGCAAGCTGCCCGCCGAGCCACACCGTGAACACGATCGCTCCCACGATCAAGATGAGGATGCTGCCGACATCCAGCGCGCCGGCGTCCGGCTGATCTTGTGCCACGGGGGATCAGGCGACGGCGGCGAGGAGGCGGACCTCCGCTTTGGTGCGGCGAGCGCGGATGGTGCGCACGTCAACTCCTTCCCGATGGGCGAGCTGTGCGGGGGTGATGTCGAGCAGCCGGGTGTTGAGCACGAGGCTGGCCTGCTCGCGGTGCAAGCGACCGGACTCGACCGCCCGGCACACGGCGTGCACCAACTGCTCGTCGGCGTGTACTCGTGTGGTCGACGAGGGGTGCTGCGGGTGGTTGGCGACTGGGAGCTCCCGCGCCCTCCGGCGGGTGTGCACGCCGTGCAGCGTGCGGACACGACGCCAGACGGCGTCGCGAAGCCGGACCGCTGGCCACGGTGACCCGACCGCGAGCCCGTCGATGAGTCGTTCGCAGCACAAGGTGACGACCTCTTGGTCGAGTTCGGCGGTCGTGGCCCAGAGCTGGCCCGGTCCGACGTAACCGGGGACGCGCCGGCAGATCACTGCCAGCCCGGGCAGCAACGCTTGCAGTGCCGTCCGGGTTGCCAAGGGATCGGTCGGGGCCAACGCGACCAGCGCGCCGAACACCTGATTGGCGCGGGCGGGGCAGCCGCGCTCGTTGCAGACCGTGACGACGTCGGCGAGGGTGCCGAACTCCTCGAGTAGTAGATGGCGAGTTGTCCATTGCTCGGGTACCGGCTGGTGTGCGGGACCGTGGGGAGCGTGCCAGGCGTCGGTCAGGGTGCGGAACAAGATCGGGTGCGTGTCCATGACCGCACCGTGCGCCCCGGCGGTTGCCCGAACGGTTGCCGCAGGGGTTGCCCGAACGAATTTCTTTGCGGCAACCCGCTGACCCGCCATCCTGCGGTTGCCGGCCGGTTGCCCGAGGTGTTGCCGGACCGGCAGCCGGCTGACCTACCGGGTGAGCGACGGACGATTCGCGACGGCGCGCACGCTTCGTCGTAGCCGCCGCCATTGTCTGGACTGCTCGGGCTCGTCGGGCTCGGGACCGAGAGCGGCGATCAGTGGAGTGCCCGGCGCGACGGGGCCATCGCTGGGGGACAGGCCGAGGGTGTAGTGCCGCCAGTGCTCGACGCGTGCGGCTTGTGTTCTCCAGCGGTCGATGTCGGAATCGTCGACGGTGGGCCGTGGTCCGAGCGCCGCGATGAGATACGGGGCCGGGTAGCGCACGGCGCGGTCGACCTGGCGGTCCAAGGCGTCGCGCATCACTCGAGCGTCGGGGCCACGGGCCGTGGCGATCTGGGTGGCGAGTTGTCGGGTGGGACGCTCGGCGTGGATGGCGACGCGGGCGGTGTGGCAGGCCGCGGCGACGATGGCACGGTCGGCGACCATGTCCTCGTTGTCACTTGCCGCCGGCTGAAGCGGTGATTGGTTCCAGGTCTGGTGGTAGCGGGCGGCTTCGGCGACCGCGTGATCCCACGCGCGCTGTGGCGGGCCGCCGTCTGGGCGGGGACCGAGATGCTCGACGATCTCTGCTGGTGGTGTGAACGGTGCCGCCGCGCGGCGCCGGTGCGATTCGAGCCGGGTGGCCGCATCCAACACGGTTTCTGTCGGAGCGGTTGCCCTTCCTGACTCGACAACGGTGTGAGCGTCCAGGGCGGCACTGTCGTGTTCGTAGGCCAGCCGTTCAGGTCCGCTCTGTTGCAGCCGCCGGATGACCGCGTCGATGGTGGGAACGCGGTCGTTGAGGCGGGGGAGCGTGTCGTCGACCAGCTCGGGTTCGAGTGCCCGGTGTCGGACGGTGTAGAGGCGGGTGTCGGACTGCCCGCGCGTCAATCCCACGTAGACACCGGCGCGGGTGGATCGGTCGGTGCTCAGGTGACGAGCGGTGGCGTAGGTGTCGCCCTGCGCCGCGTAGCTGGTGACGCAGTAGCTGTGGACGAGCCCTCCGACAATGCCAGGACGGAGCTGCTGCTCGAGGAACCTGCGGGGCAGCTCGATCGGGCCTCGTCGGTCGAAATCGACGACCAACGAGTCACAGTGAACGGCGACGACCGTGCCCCGGGTGCCGTTGCGCACGAACGCAGCACGGTCGTCCGGCGGATGCAGCGTTCTGTCCTGACTTCGGGCAATCACCTCGTCGCCTGCTCGGAAGCTCACGCCGGCGGCTTCGATCTCCGGGCCTCGCAACGTGCCGTCTGCGGCGAGCAACGCGCGGGCGCGCCGGTTGAGCTCGCGTCGTTCGGGATGGTGCTCGGCAGTCATGCTCGACCGTGGTCCGCCCTGTCGCAGACGCTGCTGACGGTCGATGTACCAATCGACCACGACGCAGTCCAACAACTCGTCGCCGGTCGCGGCCTGCACGATGCGCTCGTCCCGCTCCAGGCGGGCGAGGGCGTCGGCGATCCGGCCGTCGCGGTACTCGGCGACCGCGAGCCGCACCGGCTCCATCGCAGCGCCCTGCTGACGGCGGATCGTCGTGAGCTGCGGCGTGCGTTGCGGGTAGTTGTCGACGAGGTAGCGCCAGGCGCCGCCGGCGTTGACTGCGCTGTGTTGTGCCGGGTCCCCGACGAGCCGCAACGCCGCGCCCGCTGCCCGCGTGTGGGCGAGGAGCCGGCCCAGGTCGCGGTTCGACAACGTCGAGGCCTCATCGACGACAACGACCGTGGTCGCGTCGAGCCAGGGTCTGTGGTCGAGGCCCGCGAGCAGCGACGCCACCGTCATGGTGGGGACGCCGGTGGCTTGGCCCAGCACCTCGGCTGCGGTGCCGCCCACGGCCGCGCCGACCACCCGATGCCCGGCGGCTTCCCACGCGCGGGCTGCGACTTCGAGCGTGAAGGTCTTTCCCGTTCCCGCGGGGCCCACCACACATTGGGTCTGATCGCCCGACATGGTGATGGCCCGCACGACATTGGCCTGATCGGCGCCCAACGTGGAACGTGTTTCCACGATCTGGCTGACGATGTCGACGGGCACCAGGGCGGTGTCGGTGTCGAACCCGGTCGGAACGCAGTCGAGGATCCAACGTTCGACCGCCAGCATCTCGGGGGTCGAGTACAAGGCCTCGGCGGCGCCGGCGCCGCGGCTCACATCGGGGGCCCGTCGTGCGGGGTCGAGCCACACGCACAACTCGCTCGCCAACCACCTGTCCGCGAGATCACAAATTGCGGCAGCGGGCAGACGATCTCCGGCCCACTCGGCGATGTACTGGAGCACGTGACGGCGATCGAACGTTGCGGACTGATCCGTCAGACCGTCGGCCGACGCCAGCTGTCGGTAGAGCTCGCTCACTTCGTGCGCGGTGGGCGGTGACGGTGTGTGGCGGTCGAGGCAGCGCCGCAGCTGTTGGGGACCGAACCCCGCCGCGTCGAGGCGTTCGTGCCACCCGCGCCGAAGTTCGGTCGGATCAACGGGCGTGTCCTTGTTGGCACGGGTGTCGTAGGCGGCGATCTGCCGGGACGACGCTGACGCGCCGAGCGGCCCCGCGGCCCGGCTGATCTCTGCCGATCGGGTCGACATGGCGCGGATCGCTTGTTCGGGCACGCCGTCGATGTCGGCGAGCCCATTGGCCACCGGACCCCACGCCACGCCGAGCCGGGTCGACAGCTGGTGGCGCAGCTCGGCCGCGGCGAGGTACCCGGCGGTCTTGGCGTGCGCCCACAACGGTGTCCCGTCGAGCGCGCGCACGGGACCGCCCGCGGCCGCGGCCATGTTGGCGATCACCACGTGCCGGTGCAGCTGTGGATCCAACGCCCGTGAGGTGGCGTGCAGATACGAGCCTGCGAGCAGCCCGCTGGCGCGGCGCCGGCGTCCCTTCACTCGCACGAAAAGGGCATGGTCCTCGAGATACGTCACGCCGACAGCCACGGCGGCGTCGACGGACGCAAGGATCTCGGTGCGCGCCCGGCGGTCGCCGGTCGCCCACAGGATCGATACGGACTTGGGCGCCGAGAACGTCAGGTCATACGCAAGCACCACCGCCCGGTGCGCACGACGCTCCGCCAACTTCTGGACCGACGCCCGTTCGACGAGCCAACTCCCGTTCTCGGCGCGCTCCGATAGGAGGAACCGGCGTGGCTGCTTCGTCAATGGCGTTCCGGCAACCACCTCACACACGCGCTGAACGGTCGCTTGCTCGCTGTGACGGCACAGCCGCCGTAGGTACGACGCGCTGACCCCGGCAACCTTCGCCGCCTCATCGAGCCCCAGCCACTCACCGTCGTGCGGCTCGGACCCGTCGGCGGTGACGGGCTCGGGCAACCGGGTGACCAGCGGAAGATCGGTACGAGGGTCGCGACCGAGCAGCAGACGACGGAACTCCTCACGCTCCAGGTCGCCGCGCATGACCACGCCGTCGATCCCTCGGCCGAGCCACGTACCGGGACCCTCCACCGAGTCGGCGTAGTACCCGACGACCGGATCGACGCCATCCCGAGTTGTCACATCAGTTGGACCGGTACGGCGGAGCTCAGGACTACGACGAAGGCGCCGGCCCTCGAGGTAGTCCACGATCGCCATGGCGGCGCCGCGCGCGCCGTCGCGCTTGACCGAACCGAGCGCGGTGACGCTGACGAGCACGCCGCACTACCGGCTCACGGCCGCGCGCGAAACGACGCAAGGTTCCGCTCCGCGGAACCTTGCAAGTGTGTCTGTTTCGGTTGTGGGGTTGCCGGAGGGTTAGTTGGACGGTTGCCGGAGCGGTTCGGGGCGCGGTCGCAGGCGGAGAGGTCGGGCGGCTGAGATCGGGTGTCGTCGGTGGGAGGGTGACCGGCCGGTAGTGCGGTCGTGGATGAAAGGGTCGTGGATGTCGCGCTGGAGTACGCGGCGCGCGGGTGGCCGGTGTTGCCGTGCCACGCGCCAACGCAATACGGCGGATGCTCGTGCGGTCATCGGCAATGCTCGTCGCCCGGCAAGCACCCGCGCCTGCAACACGGGTTGCGTGAGGCGTCGAGCGACACTGCGACGGTGACGCGCTGGTGGAGCCGGTGGCCCGACGCCAACGTCGCGGTGCTCACCGGCGCGGCGAGCGGGTTGGTGGTCATCGACGTCGATCGTCGCCACGGCGGTGACCGAACGCTCGAGGAGCTCGTCGCGCGGCACGGGCGGCTCCCGCGCACGGCCACCGTGCAGACCGGTGACGGCGTGCACTTGTACTTCGCGCACCCGGGTACGCGCGTCACGAACGACTCCGGGCAACGCTTCGGTCGCGGTCTCGACGTGCGCGGTGACGGCGGCTACGTGCTCGCGCCGCCGAGCTTGCACGTGAGTGGCCGGAAGTACCTGCGCCTCGAGCGCATGAACTTCATCGCACCACTGCCGCAGTGGATGATCGAGGAGCTCACACACGAGCGCGTCGTAGCTCCGTCGCCGGACCGGCTCACTCCGCACATCAACGGCGATCCAAGTCGGTGGGCTCGCGCTGCGCTCGAAGGTGAGGTGCGGCGTGTGTGCTCCGCCGTCGAGGGCAGCCGCAACGTCACGCTCAACCGCGCCGCGTTCAGTCTCGGTCAGATCGTGGCCGGTGGCTCGTTAGACCGCACGACGGTGGCGGACACGCTGGCCGACGCGGCGCGGCGCGTTGGGTTGTCTGACCGCGAGGCGGCGCTCACCATTCGGTCAGGACTCGACGCCGGCAGCCGTACGCCTCGATCACCGGTCGTCTCCACGCAGCGCGAGCCCACGGTCGAGCAGTCCGCAGCCGCCGAGCGGCCGACGAACGCGATCACCGTCGTGGCTTGGCCCAAGGACTTCGACGGTCCGAGCTTCGCAGCGGGCAGCGACTACGTCGAACGTTGCTGGACCGGCGTGCTCGGACCCACCGGAGTGTTGATGCTCCGCAATCTCGCCTCTCGGCTGGAATCAGGACAAGCGCCCGTGCGCGTGAACCTCGAGGAGCTCGGTCGAGCCTTGGGCGTCGGTCACCAGAGCGGCCGAAACTCCGTGCTGAACCGGACGATGGGCCGCTTGGAGCGCTATGGCATGGCGATCGCATTGCCAGACGGATCGCTGGCATTGCGTGTCGACGTCCCGCCACTACCGGGTGCCGCGGTCCGCCGGGCGGCACCGTCGGTGGCGGAGTTCCATCGCGAGCAGGTGTCGTCGGTCCGCGCCAGCCGCGCGCCGACGCGATAGGCGACCTTCGAAAGCGGTTGCATCAATCGCGCTCCTGAGACAGTGGCCCGCGCGGTTGTGACGCGGGATGACGGCGCGCCGCTTCATCGAGCTCTCGACGCAGGATCCGGATCTCCTCGATCAACTCGCGGATGACCTTCGCTCGCATGGTCTTCTCACCTCCGAAGCCCTCGGCGTCGTACAGCGAGTCGAGCCTCGAGTCGGGGAGGGCGGAGACCCGTAGCACGAGGTCGAACATACGTTCCCCTAGACCGAAGCGTCAAGGGAGTCGTGGTTTCGTGCCCGATGGGGCGGGGGCACCAACGCTCACGCCCGGCTGAACAGCGGGTCTTGCAACCGGAAACAAGCCCGCCCGCCACCGATTCACCGGTAGCGACATGCTTGGGTGAACTGGCGCCGCGTGGCCGCGAAATTCGGGTCCCCGTAGCCACTTCATGGCCAGCCGTTGCGACACCGGTTTGCATCTTGCACACGCAGGATGCCGGAGTAATACTTCTATCAAAGACTAGAACAACCAGGAGCCTCCGATGCCGGTTCTCGATCTGCGACCGCTACCGCCGTCGAGCGACACCGGCGGGTCGATGAGCAAGTCGACGAGCTCGTCGTTGCCCTCGTCAATCTTGCCCTCGGACCGCACAGCGTCGACCGTCAAAGGAGGAACCATGTACCCGTTCCCGACCCTCAGCCATGACCAGCTGCTGACCCTCGCCTACAAGACCCAAGGCGCGGCCAGAGACCACGACCGTCGCCGTCTCGAAGCCGACACCCTCCACCTCTTTCAGGCACTCACCGACCACGTCCTGGCCGAGCAGCCCGGGTTCCTGCGGATTCCGCCCCGCGACGCCCGTCTCCTCGAGTGGGGCCAGCAGCGGATCGTCGACCTGCTCGTCGAGCTGGCTGCCTCCGCCACCACCGACGAGCACGACTGCCGGTGCGATCGCATCGCCGACAACCTCCTCGCGGAGCTCACCCTCCAGGCCGACGACGAGCGCCGCCACCTGCTCGCCGCTGTGGACTGATGGACCATGGCCGTCACCGATCCTCTCCGGGCCGAGCACGCCGAGCTGCGACCCCACCTCGACGCCCTCGACACCCTCGCCGCCGACCTCGGCCGCCGCCCCGATGACCTTGTCAGTCGCTTGGCCGACGCTGTCCGTTTCCTTCAGGGTCACCTCGTCCCCCACGCGCAGGCCGAAGAAGCCGCCCTGTATCCGGAGGTCGATCGCGTGCTCGGGTCGCCCGGCGCAACAGCCACCATGGCCGCCGACCACCGCGACATCACCGTCCGCATCGGCCGGCTTGCGGAGTCCGCTGCATCGGCAGGATCCGGAGAGGAGCTGTCCGACGAGCACGTCGACTCGCTCCGAGCGCAGCTCTACGGGCTCAGTGCGATCCTGCATCTCCACTTCGCCAAGGAGGAAGAGGTGCTCCTGCCGATCCTCGATGCCCACCTCGACCAGGCGCAGGCCGACGAACTGTTCGCGGCCATGGCCGAGAGCGCTCACTCCGACAAAGACACGGCCGATGACCACCACCACTGAGGACCTCGTCGGCCGCGACGCGCGTGCCCAGGTGTATGACACCGAGGTGGGTTTCGACATCCTCTCGCTCGGCCTCATCTAAGAACTCCGGGCCGAGTCTTCTCGCGGGTGCGGAGTGCCGCTCGCGGATCAGGTCGTCGCGGCGGTGCCGTGCTCGATGGCTTCGTGGACCAGCACGGCGATGTCGACGACGCGTAGGTCCTCGCCGTGGCCGATCTCCTTGACGCTGTCGTCGAGCATGATCTGGCAGTAAGGGCAGCCGACAGCGAGCTGAGTCGCGCCTGTGGCGAGCGCCTCCCGCACGCGGGTGACACCGATTCGCGTGCCGGTGCGTTCCTCCATCCACACTCGGGCACCGCCGGCACCGCAGCAGAAGGCGTTCGAGCCGTGGCGACCCATCTCGACGACGTCGACTCCAGCGAGCGACCCGACGACCCGGCGGGGCGCGTCGTACACGTCGTTGTGACGTCCGAGGAAACAGGCGTCGTGGTACGTGACGCGCTCGGGGAGGCCGGCGCCGGCCAGGTCGAGGCGGCCGTCGTCGATCAGCTCTGCGAGCAGCTGGCTGTGGTGGATGACCTCGTAGTGCCCGCCGAGCTGGGGGTACTCGTTGGCCAGTGTGTTGAAGCAGTGCGGGCACTGCGTGACGATCCGGCGGACGCCCAACCGGTTCAGTGTCTCGATGTTCTGGGTGGCAAGCATCTGGAACAAGTACTCGTTGCCAGACCGTCGGGCCGGGTCGCCGGTGCACAGCTCGGAGGGGCCGAGCACTGCGAAGTCGATCTTCGCTCGCTGCAGGAGGGCGACAACGGCCTCGGTGACCTTGCGGTTGCGGTCGTCGTAGGAGCCGGCGCAGCCCACCCAGTACAGATACTCGTGGTCCAGCGGACCGGAGTCGGCGGCGACATGGACCGGGCCCGGAGCGGTCGTCAACCAGTTCGCTCGATCGCCGCGAGGCAGACCCCACGGGTTCGCCTGGTTCTCCATACCCCGGTAGGCGTGACCGAGCTCAGTGGGGAAGTTGGACTCCATCAGCGTCAGGTACCGGCGCATGTCGAGGATCTTGTCGAGGATCTCGATCCCCACCGGGCACACCTCGTCGCAGGCTCGGCAGGACGTGCACGCCCACAGCTCCTCTGGGGTCACCCGTTGGAACACCGAGTCCGCGTCGACGACGATGCCGGAGTCGGTGCGGACAGGGGGCGAGGTCGGCGGGTCGCCGGTGGCGGCCATCACCTCGCCGACCTTGAGCACGATCTCGCGGGGGTCGAGCGGCTTGCCGGTGGCGTGCGCTGGACAGACGCTCGTGCATCGGCCGCAGATGGTGCAGGCGTCCGTGTCGACGAGTTGCTTCCACGTGAAGTCCTCCACGGTCGCCGCTCCGAAGGTCTCCAACGCCGTCTCGGTGAGCAGTGGCAGCGCGCGCATGGCGCCCTTGGGCCGGTCCCGGTCCCGCAGCCACAGGTTCAACGGGGAGGTGAACATGTGACGGAGCTTGGTCGTGGGCAGCACGACCAAGAACGTGAAGAACGCGGTCACGTGCACCCACCACAACCAGTGGTGCACGTCAGACACCGTCGCCGGGCTCCATGACGAGCCCACCTTCGACAGCTGCCAGCTGACGAATGACCACCGCTCGAAGGCTGGACGTCCCATGACGTCAATGCGCGCCGCCTCTACCAAGAAGCCGGTCACGCCGATCGTGAGCAGGGTGGCGAGGATCACTGCGTCTTCGGGACGCGTCTTGATCCGGATGCGGTAGGGACGCTGCGCGTAGCGGCGCACGATCGCCCACACCACGCCGGTGACGAACACCACCCCCGCGCCGTCGCCGATCGCCGAGTACGCCTGGTACACGCGGCCGTGGAGAAACTTCAGTCCCGGCGGAAGCTGATGCTCTATCTCGAGCGTGACGGTCACGGCGAAGAGCACCAGGAAGCCGAAGTAGATCAAGGAGTGCATCACCCCGGCCGCGGGATCCCGCAGCAGAGTGCGCATCAGAACCCCGGAGCGATAGTCCTTCGCTCGCCGTCGAATGTTGCGCTTGTCGGCGGTGCGATCCTCCGGCTGGCCGCGTTGCCAGTTGCGCACTCGCATCGCCCACAACCACCCCAACGCCAGTGCCAACGCCGCGATGACCGTGTAGAAGACGGCCTTCGACGCCGACGCGACATTGACGAACACCGGCCGTGTGATGGGTGAGGTGTCATGCCAGTGCGTGAATGACGGGACAATGCCCGATACGGCGAACAACGCCGCGGCCAACACACCGGAGGCGATGACTAACCGCCACGGCGGCGATCTACGCACGAGGGTCTCGCCGCGATCGCTCAGGCCGGTGCATGCCCGGCGTGACGCTGGCACACGTGCTCGCGAACGTGTGGCTCCACTGGAGCCATGACGTGCTCCGCGGATGCCACCGCGTCGGCGTGGAGGTGCGTGCGGATGGTGTCGAGCAGTTGATCGACGTCGACCCCGCGGTGCTCGACGCGCACACACTGGCCGGTGATCGACGCGTCCACGCCGACGACCCCGGGCCGTGCGCGGAGCACGTCCACGGTTTCGTTGAGGCACCATGGGCAGTTCGCTCCGCCAATGTCGATCTCCGTGGTCGTGGTCGGAGGAGAAAACTCTGTCATCGAAGTTGGCCTTCCGAGGTGCGGCCGGTCGCGATCACCTCGATGGTGCCCGTGTCGGCGGTTCGGCCCCGGGAGCACATCGCAGTGCACAGGGGGGAGAACCCCCAGCGACCTGCGGGTACGCGAGACAGAGTGGGCCTCGAAGCGGTTCCGGTCGTGGTCGCGCGCTGGGCCTGCTTCGGGCGAGGGATCGCAGCTTCGTGGTGGACGAGGGCGGGGAACGGATCCACGGTCCCTCCTTTCGGGGGGCGGTGAGATTCAGGGCGTCGGTCGGTCGGCCGAGCGATGGTCCATGAACCGTTCGACGGGCGTTTCGCCACTCCAGTCCGGGCCATAGGTCCAGTCCGGCTGCTTGCGGGCGTGTCGTTCGTCGATGGCGACTGAGGTCTCCGTGAGGTCGACGAGCTCGGCGACGACCGCGGGCGCCGCTGGGTCGGCCGTGCCTGCGAGATGGGCGTCGACGTTGGGTGCGAAGTGGTCGAGCAATCCGCTCACGACTGCTTGCTGTTGGATGCCGATGCTGCAGCGCGCACCCTTGGCGACGGTCGCCACCCGCTTGCGGATGGTGGCCATGTTTGCCGGGGTGCAACGCGAACGGGCGAGCCGATCGAGGAGGTCGGCGAGGACCAACCCGTCCTGTTTGCAGGGTGTGCATTGCCCGCACGATTCGATGGCGAGGAACCGCGATACGCCCGCGACCGCGGCGACCGGGTCGATCGAGTCGTCCAAGACCCAGAATCCGGCCGATCCGAGGCCACTGCCGATGGCGGCCATGCCCTCGTAGGTGAGCTCGGTGTCGAGTTTGCTCGCCGGAATGATGGCGTTGGAGACGCCTGGGACCACGGCGGTGATGCGGTGACCGCCGATCGGGCCGCCGCCGATCTGTTCGATGGCCTCGCGCAGTGTTGTTCCCATGAGGATCTCGGCCACGGCGGGGTGGGCGACTTGACCGGTGATCGTGCAGACGATCGTGCCGGGGGAGCGGGTGGTGCCTTCGGTGCGGAACCACCTTGCTCCTCGGTCGATGATCTTGGGGATGTTGGCGAGGGTTTCGACGTTGTCGATCAATGTCGGCGGGGCCTGCGAGTCGTCATCGGCGCCCGCCATTTCCACGTGGGCGGAGAGTCCGCTGCCTGAGCTAACGTCCGCCGCGGTTTCGACGACTTCGAGTACGCCGCGGCGATACGGCGGCGCGATGCGCGGGAACGGCATGCGCCCGTCGAGCGTCTCGAGCAATGCGGTTTCTTCGCCGTACAGGTAGGCGTCCGGTCCTTCGAACACGACGAGTTGAATCGATCCGGTCCATCCGGCTGTAGCGAGCTCCTCTATTGCGACGCGTACTCTGGCGACCTCGGTTGAGAAGGCGCGCTTCAGTGCCACGACGACGTGTGTGGCGCCAACAACGTGTGCCGCGATCAGTGCGCCTTCGAGGACGTGGTAGGGGTTGCACCGAAGGATGGTGCGGTCCTTGAAGGTTCCCGGTTCTCCCTCTGCGCCGTTGACCACGACCGTCGTGGGCCAGGTCGTTGACGCGTTCTCGTGGACGGTGCGCCACTTGCGTCCGGTCGGAAAGCCGGCCCCTCCGCGACCCCGCAATCCCGACGCGTCGACGACGTCGATCACGTCGTCGGGGGACATCGATCGTGCTCGGTCGAGCCCTCGGCCGCCGCCGAGATGCTGGACATAGTCAGCGAGCGACACGAGAGGTCGGGGATTGAGCACCCGGTGGACCAGCGTCATGGTGCGTCACCCGCGGCGTTGTCGGTCGACGGATGTGGCGCGCTCGATCGTTGAGGGGTCGAGGGGTCCGGCGGGCTCGGATCGCAAGCGTCCGACAGGTTCTCGGGGACCGACCGTCTCACCCGCAAGTAATGAGGTCGAGGTCGACGCTGTGCTCGTTCGTGCACAGCTCGTTCGAGCCACCGGACTCGAGCTTCCAGTTCAGCCATGCGGCCTTCGTCGCCGCCGATCATCGCGGACCTTCGAGGGCCGTGGGAGGAACGAGGACAACCGGTAGGCCCAGGTGATGCACCAACTGCACTGCGACGCCGCCGAGCCGCATCTTGGTGAACCCTCCGAGCCCGTGCGTGCCCACCACGATGAGTTGCGCGGATCGTCGCACTGCGGTGTCGGCGATGGCCGCGACGGGGTGGATGTCCTCGACGATGGCGGTGTCGACCGGGACTCCCCGGTCGCGCAGGGGCTCGATCCAGACACCCATTTCCCATTCGGCTGAGCTCCGCCAGCTCCTTGGATCGCTCTCTGGCACCCACTCGACGAAGGGCTCGAATGCCAGCACTGCGACGACTCTGGCTCCCAATGGAGCGGCGACCGACGCGCACCACTGGATCGCCGCGGCACTGCCGGGAGACCCGTCGACCCCCACCACGATCGTCTCGATGCGGTCGCTTGCGGTGGGCTCCGGGACGATCGCCAGCGGGCGGCGCGTGTGATGGGCCAGGTGGTGCGCCACGCTTCCGATGTGCAGGGCGGCGAAGCCGCCCGCACCTCTGTTCCCTACGACGACGAGGTCGGCACCTACGGTCTCGGCGGCTTCGAGGAGCTTGTCGGGCGAACCGTCCAGCTGCATGGTTCGAGGTCGTTCGATGCCTGCGGCGCGCGCCGGATCACTCCATTCGCCGTCGAGGAGCCGCTGTGCCGCGGCGCGGCGCTCGGCGAAATCGTGCTCCGTGCCTTCGGCTTGTCGACGCTGCCAGGCCGAGACCACCACCAAGTCCGCTTGGGTTCGGACAGCCAGTCGAGCTGCCCAGCCGAGGGCAGCAGCCGCTCGTGACGACCCATCGACTCCGACTAGCAGCTTGCGCACAGTCACTCCTCAGGGCGGTGATGGCCGTGCCGGCTTCGTCGGATGCGAGAGGTGGTCATCGTTGAACAGTCTATGCTCGTACTTCTAGCAAACACTAGAAAAAGAGTTATCCATGAACTCTGACAGTGAGACTGCCGCCGCACCGTCAACGATGGAAGCGCGGGCAGCAGTACGGCCCGATCTCGACAGCCGCGCCAAGGTCCACGACCTCGTGGTCGACTTCTACCGCGAGATCGCGTTCGACGATCTCCTCGGCCCGGTCTTCGGGGAAGTCGCGGAGGTCGACTGGGCAACGCACATCCCCAAGCTCATCGACTACTGGTGTCGGGTGCTGCTCGGACACCCGGGCTACGACGGGTACGTCGTCGCGGCGCACCGACCTGTGCATGAGCTCGAGCCGTTGACGAGCGTCCTGTTCGATCGGTGGTATCGGCTCTTCGTGGAGGCGGTCGATCGGGGCTGGCAAGGATCGACGGCCGAGCGGGCGAAGACGCATGCCGCCAAGATCGCGGGGGCGCTTGCTCGACGGCTGAGCGGCATCGAGTGGACTGTGCCCGCTCGATGCCCCGAGCAGTTCCGCGCCGATCTCGTCGCTGAGGCTGATGTTCCCTACCGGTTGGGCTGCGGAGTGAGACGAAGGTAGGGCTTGAGCGTGGTGAAGCCCTTCGGGAACTTGGCCCGAGCGTCGTCGTCGGAGGTGGCGGGCGAGATGATGACGTCGTCACCGTCGGTCCAGTTCACCGGCGTGGACACTCCGAACTCGGCGCTGAGTTGGAGCGCATCGAGCACGCGGATGATCTCGTTCACGTTGCGACCGATGGCTGCGGGATAGGTGAGGGTGAGCTTCACCTTCTTGTCTGGGCCGATAATGAACACGGTCCGAACGGTGGCCGTCTCGATGGCGTTCGGATGGATCATCCCGTACAGGTTGGCGACGACACGATCTTCGTCACCGACGAGCGGATAGTTCAGACCCTCGCCTTGGGTCTCGGCGATGTCAGCCGACCAGTCGCGATGCGAGTCCACGGAATCGACGCTGACGCCGATGAGCTTGGCGTTGCGCTTGTCGAACTCGACCTTGCGGCGGGCGAAGTCACCAAGCTCAGTGGTGCACACCGGCGTGAAGTCGGCCGGATGCGAGAACAGAACGCCCCACGCGTCGCCCAGGTACTCGTGCAACCGGACCGTGCCTTCGGTCGTCTCTGCGGTGAAGTCGGGGGCGGTGTCGCCCAACTGCAAGGCCATGTCAGTCTCCTTGGATCTCAGGGTTTCTCTAGCAAAGACTAGTAAATCTTGCCCGGCGATGCGATCCGCGTCGTTGGTTCGCGGGAGAGTGCTCGCTCAGGATCCGGTACCGCGAGCGACGCCATATCCGGCGTTCATGCCGCGCCTTGGGCGCCGACGTCGGGCGTGACGTCCTCACCGTCAACTGAGCCCTTCGTTCCCTTCACCCAGCGATGGCTGTGCAGCGACAGAAACCGCTCGGGATGCGGCAGTTGATGATGCCCAGCATCGAGCCAGTCGGCCGACGCTCGGTGGGCCTGGGTCATCAATGCGTCGCTCGCACCGAAGTCGATGGCGCTCACCGACAAGGGGCAGAGCGGGGGGAGAACGATGATGTCCGCGCGCTCGGCGAAGTGCGCGACCTCGACGATCAGGCGTTGCTCGATCAACAACGTGAGGGCGTGCAGCGCTGAGCCGAGCGGGGTCGCCGGGGGTGCGAGCAATGCGCAGGAGAAGCCGGTCGGAAGGACCACGATGCGGTCGGCGCCCAGCGCCACGGCTTGGGAGATGGCGGTGTTGTTGGCGACCCCACCGTCCATGAGCAAGCGCCCTTCGCGTTCGACCGCCGGGAACACCGCGGGAATGGCGGCGGACGCGAGTACGGCGGAGCGGGCGTCGCCCGACGACAACAGCAGCTCCTCGCCACTCAGCACGTCCGTCGCGACGACATGCAGCGGGATCGGGGAGTCCTCCAACCGCGTGAACGAGAGGTTCGCGTCGATCAGGCGGCGGAGAGGACCGGCTGAACACAGCGAGGAGCGTCGCCCCGCCAGGGCGAGCGCTTGACGCAAAGGGTCCAGGGGAAACACGTCGGGCCGCCGAATTCGCCGCCACACAGCCGCGAGCTGCTCGAGCGCGTCGGAATCGAAACCGTGCGCGCCGACATAGGCAGCGTTGAGCGCGCCGACCGACGTGCCGATGAGCACGTCGGGCTGGAAGTCACGCTCGTGCAGAGCGGCCAACATGCCGACCTGCACGGCGCCCAGACTGCCGCCGCCGGACAGGACGAACGCGGTGGTCACGACTGGACCGTGTGGTTGGGTGCGAAGGCGGTAGCCAGTCGGGCAAGGGTCAACGCGGCCAGCAGCAGGCCGAAGTCGCGCAGGGCGATGTCGTAGTAGTCCGCCATGAGAAGAAGATTCGTGATGATGCCGGCGAGCCATGCCGCCACCAGGTAGCCGCCGAAGCGAGGACGGAAGGCGACCACCAGGCCGGCGATGATCTCGATGGCGCCCACGCCGTACATCAACGTGTGTGCTTGGGCGTGGAAGAGGTCGGTGAACTCCGGCGCGAGGTATTTGTCCCAGTTGACGAGGACGTGGGCGTACTTGTCGAGACCGAAGGCGATCGGAGCCACGATGAACCCGATGCGCAGGAGCCAGAACGCTTGGAAGGCAGGATCGGAGAGATCCGATCGGGACGAGCGGCGCTCGACGCGGGTAACGGTAGAGGCAGTCATTCGAAGTTCCTTTCTAAAGATGACTGATGTTTACGATACTGGCTTCCCACCACTTCTAAGTCAAAATATGTTTGCGGTAGAGTTGGTCATGGCTGCACGGACTGGAGATGACGATGGCCAATGTGCGACCTGAGACCGAGCCCCGCGACGAACTCGCTGCAATCAGCGCGTTGGGCGAGCCGACCCGTCGGGCCCTGTACGACTACATCGTCGACGCCGCCGACTGGGTCAGCCGCGACCAAGCGGCCGACGCCGTCGGCCTCGAGCGCGGCACCGCCGCCCACCATCTCGAACGGCTCGCCGCCGACGGCTTGCTCGAGGTCGACTTTCAGCGCTTGACCGGCCGTCAGGGCCCCGGGGCGGGACGCCCGGCGAAGCTCTACCGACGTGCCCGTCGCGACTTCGAACTGAGCTTGCCGCCCCGCGACTACGCGCTTGCGGGTCAGATGCTCGCCGAAGCCGCAGAACGAGCGCGTACTGGTCCCACGGACATCGTCACCGCCCTCGAAGAGGTCGCCACGAACAAGGGTGGGGGCGTGGCCGACAAGATCAACGCGCGACTGGCCGCGCCCGGCGCCCGACGATCCGCCGCAAGCAAGCGCAGGGCCGTGCTCGGCGTGCTCGAAGAGGAAGGCTACGAACCCCAGGCCCGGCGCGACGGCACCGTCGTCCTGCGCAACTGCCCCTTTCACCGCCTCGCCCAGGAGCACACCGAACTCATCTGCGGCATGAACCACTGCCTGCTCTCCGCCGCAGTCGACGCGGTCGACGGCGCTGGACTCGAGGCCCGGCTGGAACCGGAAGAAGGTCTCTGCTGCGTCAAGCTCCACCCGACCCGATGAGATGACGAAGGTGACGTAGGCCCTCCCACCGTGCTCACGGGCTCGCGTGCACGTGGTCCTCGTGCGACGCTGCACCGCCATCAACAACAGTGCTCACCGGGTGAGAGTCGGCGCCGTGCTCGTGCTCGTGGGGCGCAAGCACAGCCAACAAGCCGAGACACAACGCCCCGGCCGTGACGACCGCGGTCATCCGTCGAGCAACCTGTGCCGGCAGCACCACCGGCCTCGCCGGGGGAAGATCCCGCGCCACGACGGCCACACCCATGACGCCGAGCGAGAACATCGTGGCGATCACATCGGCGACACCAACTGGCTCACTGTTCTCCGCGCCCGCGATGAAGACGAGCCCGGTCGTGCGCGACGCCAACCAGATGAGAGCGAGGAGTGCATGGAAGCCGCCGGCGAGCAGTAGCACCCTCGGCGATGGATGGCTCAGCAACCGCACCGCGCACGCGCCTTGGAGAGCTCCCATCACTGCGAATCCGACCGCGACCACCGGGAACTCGAGGTGGTCACCGATTACGGCGAAGTGGATGAGCCCACCTCCGGCGGCCAGCAGGCCCGCAACGGTCACGAGCACGTTGCGCAGATCGGCGACTCGAACGGGGCGAACAGGAACCGTCATGACTCGCACCTCACAGACGCGTTTGAAGACGACAACGACTGTCACCGAACCCGGTGCTCGGTCGCCGTTGACCGGGCACCGGGTGTCCGGTGGACCTCAGCTCATGAAGCGGTCGGGGAACTGGGTGACGATTCCGGCGGAGAGCGTGTCGGCCATGTCGACGATGTGGGTGACGATGTGGTCGTACTCGCTGACGCTCTTGGTGTAGTCACCCGTGAGCTGGGCGGTGG
>Ga0070741_10001465_pt1 | contig 71776 bp, 46 predicted proteins | sample Coa_R1_4_FD_66440 | JGI IMG/M metagenome (GOLD analysis project Ga0070741, IMG submission 66440) | Surface soil microbial communities from Centralia Pennsylvania, which are recovering from an underground coalmine fire - Coalmine... | ecosystem: Environmental > Terrestrial > Soil > Unclassified ... | reverse complement strand
GCTGTTGTTCGAGGTTTGGGTAATCGGGAGAGCTCTTTTTCATATTGTAGTATACATACTACAATAACAGGGTCAAAAACAAGGAGAAATGCCAAAACCCACTTTTATCTCGTCCACCCAGCTAGATCGACTGGCTTGACAAGCAAGGCTAATTTGTTGAGCATTCGCTTTGTCCCCGGTTGTCCAGTTACAGGCCCATTGCGGCTGTTGATTGGAACGAGTACGAAATCTCTGATCTGTTGGGCATGAAAGGGCTTTGGGTATGAGACGAAAAGGAAAGCTGGCGGATTTAATTGGCATCTGGCTCACGCTGGGATTATCGACCCTCACCCTAGTCTCGACGGCGCAGGCCGCCGCGAAAGTCGATTTTGCAAACGAGGTGCAGCCGCTCTTGCGCGAGAACTGCTTCGATTGTCATGGCCCCTCCAAGCAAAAGGCCGGCATGCGCCTGGACCGCAAAAGCTCGGCGTTGAAAGCCTTTTCGCGGCGGGTCGTGCCGGGCAGCAGCGCCAACAGCATGGTTTATCACCGCCTTATCGGCAGTGCGTACGGTCCGCAAATGCCGCCAAAGGCGGCGCTGCACCCGGAGCAAATTGCGATCATCCAGGCGTGGATCGACCAAGGGGCGGATTGGCCGGACTCATTGGCAAATGAGGAGGAATTGCCGCCGCTCAACCCCAGGGCCGTGGCCATGGTCGACGCGCTCCGCAATAACGACGTCGCGTCGTTCATACGGGCCGCCAAAGCCGACCCAAGCCTTCTTAACGCGCGTGGACCCGAGGGCTCAACACCCTTCATGTACGCGGTGCTCTATGCGGACACCGGCACGCTGGCACGGCTCCTGAAAATGGGAGCCGATCCCAATAAGCGCAATGACATCAGCGCCACCGCGCTGATGTGGGCGGCCAGGGATTTTGAAAAAACACGCCTCCTGGTCGGGCACGGCGCGGACGTGAACGCGCGCTCCGATGACCCTCGGACGCCCCTGATGATTGCGGCTCGGCGCCCCGGAGCCGCGCGCATCGTGAAGTTCCTTTTGGATAAGGGAGCCAATCCGAATCCCAACTCCAAGCCGGTGGGAGAATCTTCCCCGTTGCTGGAGGCGCTCACTGCCGGAGATGAGACCGTGGCCAAACTGCTGATTAGCCGTGGTGCGGATGCCAAAGCCACCGCCGAACAGGGGCTGACCATGGCCGTGACCACCGGGTGCGAACAGGTGCTGGAACTGATGGCGGCCCAAATCACCAACCAGGAAACCTTCACCATCGCGCTGCAGAATACTGCTGTGTTTGGCAACCTGAAAGCCGTGCGCCTCATGCTGGATCACGGCGCGAGGTGAATGCCTTTGACCCGTTCGGCAAGACACCGCTGATGTACGCCGCCATCTCCGACATGTTTCCGCTGGAGGTCGTCAAACTGCTCATTGAACGCGGTGCGGATGTAAACGCCAAATGCAGGCATGAGAAGGGCGGCGACGCCGGGCTCATGGTGCTGGATATCGCCAAATTAAACGGCAACACACCCATAGTGGAGTTGCTCGTGCAATCCGGCGCAAAGACCACTCCGGAGAATCCTGTGGTGCTGCACGCCCGCCATGACAACACCATCCGGAAGGCGATCCAGGACAGCTTGCCTTTGTTGCAGCGGGCGGATTTCAACTTTGCGAAAAATGCCGGCTGCACCTCGTGTCATAACAACAGCGTCGAGGCGATGGCCGTCGGGCTGGCGCGCAAGCGCGGGTTGCCGGTCGACGAACAGACCGTATCGACGCAGGTCCGCGTCAATCTCGAGGAACTGGCGGTTGGACGCGATAAACTGCATCAAGGTTTTTATGCGACCCCGGTGGGAGATTTCTTCGCGGATTTCATTATTGGTTACCAATTAGTCGGGCTGCACGCGCAGAATTGCCAGCCGGATCTCAACACGGACGCCGCAGCGATTTTTATCCAGTCGCGGCAAAGGCCAAATGGCGAGTGGTTCTATCCGCAGGCCGATATGCGGCCGCCACTGTGCCTGGACCACATCGCCCAGACCGCCCTGTCGATGCGGGCTCTCCAGCTCTACGCTCCCAAGCCCGGCAAGGCGAAATTCGAAAAATCAGTTCGCCTCGCCGCATCGTGGCTGGCCAAGGCCCAATCCTCCAACAACGAAGATCGGAGTTGGCGTTTAACCGGACTCGCCTGGGCGGGCACGGACCGAGCGGCCACGCAGAAGGCCCTGCAGGAACTGCTGGCCGCACAGCGAGCGGATGGCGGTTGGTCTGATCTTCCTTCCCTGCCGAGTGCCGCCTACGCCACTGGAAGGAGTTTGGTCGCCTTACAGCTTGGCGGGTTACCCGTTTCCGATCCCGCCTACCAGCGTGGCGTCCAACGGCTGTTGAGCACGCAACAGGAGGATGGTTCCTGGTACACCAGGACTCGCGCCCTCGGGTTCCAACCGTACTTCGATGCCGGGTTCCCCCACGGCTACGACCAGTGGATGTCCGCCGCCGGCACCAGTTGGGCCACCATGGCTCTGTCGCTTTCGTTGCCCGAAGCGGGACCCTTGACCGCCGCGCGTCTGAAGTGATGGCTCGCCTGCTCGGCCGTAAGCAAAGTTTTAACGTTTAAACGTTTCCAAAAACACCTCCGTAAGGCGCGGTAAAGGTGGTTGCCAGGACCCAGAGAAGGAGTAAATTCGCTCCTGCACCAGGTTTATGCGAAGGCCGCGCCGACCATTTGAGTCCGGCACTCGCCTCGGATTGCGCGCGAGGTTCACGGGAAAGCCAGCGTTTACGCTCATTGAGCTGTTGGTGGTTATCGCAATCATTGCAATCCTGGCGGCGCTGCTGTTGCCAGCGCTCAATCGAGCGAGGGCGCAGGCCAGAATGACCCAATGCAGGAACAACCTTCGGCAGATTGGTCTGGGCCTGAATATGTATACCGGGGAGTTCGGGCGATACCCTTATTACCAGGTTTGGTTTCGAAACGATCCGAGGATTCAGCCCATATCGTGGGCCAAGGCCCTCAAGCCTTACACCGCCAACGATTGGACCAACGCGCTGTATCTTTGTCCTGACTACAAATACGATGGAGTCGCGCCCTGGACCCAGGACTACCAACGCAACCCAACGGTGCCGGAGGGTTGGCAAAGCCCCTTTGGAAGCTATGGCTATAACAGCGGAGGCACGGCTCTGTTCGGCAAGCCTTCTTTGAACGGTCCATATTTTTTGGGATTGGGACCCGACGGCCAGGTGAATCCGGCCATAAGTCTGGCGCCCGCCGTTCGTGATTCTCTGGTATTGGCTCCGAGTGAAATGGTCGCTGTGGGAGATTCAGTCGCCGGCTTTGATGTGCTCTCACCAAATCTTATTACCTCCAAGAATTATACAACCCTGCTTCGTCTCGGGGACGCTCACGGCGAGTTGGCTAATACGCTTTTCTGTGACGGACACGTCGAGTTGGGAAAACGAAGTGTGCTTTACAGTGCCAACGATTGGGCCCGTTCGAGGTGGAACATCGATCATCAACCTCACGAGGATACCTGGCCATAAACAGCCGCGCTACGACCTGGGCCGAAAGCTCCCAACATCTCCGGCGCTCGGCTTCCCCTTAAGGCACGAGCACTCGGTAAAAGCGCGCCGGTGCGGCCGAGCTGCCGGACGGCACAAATTCAAACGTCCCGGCGGCACTTTCGTTGGCCACGCCCGCATCGCTCCAATGTTGCAACTCCGTGCTAAACTGGACCCGATAGACCTGTCCCGGGACGCCGCCGAAACGCAGCACTACATTTCCAACCGTTTGTGAAAACGCACCGGAAAGAATCGGCCGCGCCGAGGTCCACTCGAAACTCTGTACCGAGCCTTGGGCTGTGCCGACGGGATTGTTTGCACGAACACGGAAATAGCAACGCTGGTTCGGCCCCAGACCGGTCGAGATTGAAGCGGTGACAGTGAGGTTGGAAGAAACCGCGCTAAGATGCTGCGGAGGCGTGCTGTTCCCTAGATTGGTCGTCGTGCCCCACTCAAACCACACACTCGTGGGAGCGCCTCGCGGGTTAATCACGGAGTTGAGCACGGCGGAGGAGGAAGAAATCGCGGTCGCTGCCGATGTGGTGGCCGCGGGCGCAAACACTGCTGGAACCGTTAGTGCCACCGGATGCGAACCATCGTCAGGCAAGGCCAAGCCGATTTGCATTCCCGAGATGGTGGCATAACCGCCGGTGCCGGGCCGGACCGTAAGATTCACGGTATCCCCGTTGGTCAGTTGCACCGAGTGGAATAGAACATATTGGACGCCTTCCTGCCACACGACCGGGTTTGTGACCTTTACGACCGGCAAGGTCTTGCTCCCATAACTGAGCACGTTCACGGCCAGCTCGTAGGTCGAGTCAATTCCGTAGATGTAGAAATCGTATGTCCCCGTTTCCAGATTGGTTACTGTGACGTCGAGGTTCCCGCCGTCAAACGGGTAGTCATAGCTGTTATACATGTCATCAGTTGAGCCATTGCCCCAACTTCCCGGTGCATTGGCGATGGTAAGGCCGGCGGCGGTCGGCGCGTTTTCGACCGTGCTCAGGTTGGTCAATGCGCCAAAGGTGAGCCAGCCGCCGTGCCCATCGTTACGGGTATAGTAGTTCCAAAAATCGGTCGAGGTGTGACCGGTAGCCGCCGGGCCGATTTCCTGGGTCGCCGCCGCGCCGCCAAAATCCACATCGATGAGAGTCTGTGTGTTTTTGGGAAAGACGTTCAGTTGGATGGTTGCCGGCGGGGAGTCCAGGGTACCGTCGTTCACGATGAAGGCGAACCGATCGGGTCCGGAGTACCCCGGAGTCGGTATGTAGGTCAGGTTTGGAGCGGAGCCGCTGAGAGTGCCATGTTGGGGCGGAACCGAAACGACGAACGTGAGGACGTCGCCATCGATGTCCGAGCCGCTCAAGGTGATTGGCGCTGAGCTGTCCTGCCCAACCAGCACCTCCTGGCCATATGCCCGGGGAGCATGGTTGCCGGGAGTAGTGCCGGAAAGCTGCAAACCAGAGATGGTGGCGTATCCACCCACGCCCGGACGCACGGACACCGTCAGGTTCTGGCCGTTAGTGAGTTGGACTCCAGGGAAAAGCACATACTGCACGTCTTCCTGCCAGACCACGGGATTGGTCACGGCGTTGGCAGGCAGCGATTTGTTTCCATAGCTGACCCCGTCGACAGTCACCTCATAGCTCGAATCGATGCCATAAAGGAACAAGTCGTAAGCGCCTGTGGAGAGATTGGTCAGGTTCATGGTGACGTTGCCGCCGTCAAACGGATAATCGTAGCTGTTAAACATGTCGTCGGTTGATCCATTGCCCCAACTGCCCGGCGCATTGGCGATCGTGAACCCAGCCGACGTGGGGATGTGCTCGGCCGTGGCAAGATTTGTCAGAACACCAAAGCTGAGCCAGCCGCCATGGCCATCGTTGCGGGTGTAATAATTCCAAAAATCTGCCGGTGTATGGCCGGTCGCTGCGGGCCCCACTTCGCTGGTGCTATCCGCACCTCCGACATCAATGTTGATGAGCAGTGATGTGTTCGTAGACACGACTGAAACGTTAACCGTTGCGGGGGCTGAGTCGAACTGGCCGTCATTGACGGTGAACCCGAAACTGTCGGCGCCGGTAAATCCAGCAGCAGGGCTGTACTGCAGGGCTGGAGCGGTTCCGCTGAGTGTGCCATGCACGGGTTGACTGACAATTGAATAGGTCAGAGCATCGCCATCCGGATCCGAGCCCGTGAGCACGACGGAGCTGATGCTGTCCTGCAGCATGTTGATGGTCTGACTATTCGCCACCGGCGGATGGTTCGTGGGGATTACCGAAGCGATTTGCAGGCCCGCGATCGCGGCGTAACCGCCCGCGCCGGGATGGACCGTGAGGGTCAATGGCGCGTTGTTAGTAATGCGTACGGACCGGAACAGGACATATTGCACACCTTCCTGCCAAACCACCGGGTTGGACACGGGCGCATTTGGCAACGGCTTAATTCCGTAATATAACGAACCCGCGGACAGCTCATAGCGAGAATCCAGGCCATACACGTATACGTCGTAAGCACCGGCGCCGAGGTTAGTGAGGGTAACAGTTACATTTCCGCCGTCGAATGGGTAATCATAGCTGTTAAGCATGTCGTCCGCCCAACCGAGGCCCCAGGCGCCCGGAGCATTGGCAATCGTGAACCCAGCCCCGGTGGGCAAGCCTTCGACAGTCTTTAAGTTCGACAACGTTCCGAAGCTTGCCCATCCACCGTGGCCGTCGTTGCGCGTGTAGTAATTCCAGAAATCTGCCGCTGTGTGGCCGGTCGCAGCGGGACCCTTTTCGGTAGTGGCTGAGCCTCCACCAATGTCTATGTCGATCAACGTTTCAGTGCCCGGGGCAACGACGCGGATGGTGACGGTAGCCGCCGCCGACTCGACCTGACTATCTGCGGCGCTGAAGGTGAAACTGTCCAGTCCCGAATAGCCAGGATCAGGAGTGTAGGTAAGATCCGGAGGCGCGCCGGCCAGGCTGCCGTGGGCCGGCTGGGTAAGAACAGTGTAGGTAAGCGCATCGCGATCGAGGTCTGAGGCCGTGAGCGTGACCGATTGGCTTGTGTTTTGGGCAAGGACGACGTTCTGAGCCTGAGCGACCGGCGGATGGTTGGTCGCCACCCCGCCTGCGATCTGCATCCCGGCAATGGTGGCATAGCCCGCCGAGCCTGGCCGCACCGTCAGCGTCATGGAATCGCCCGCATTAACCCGTACCGAAGGGAAGACCACGTACTGCAGGCCCTCTTGCCAAATCACGGGATTGGTCACCGGCCCATCCGGCAGCGCTTGCACTCCGTAGCTGGTTCCAGCCACGGTGATCTCGTAAGAAGAATCGATCCCGTAGACATACACGTCGTAGGCGCCCGCATCCAGGTTAGTGACCGCCACGGTCACATTCCCCCCGTCGAAGGGGTAATCGTAGCTGTTGTACATGTCGTCAGCGGAACCATTGCCCCAGGCGCCCGGTGCGTTGGTGATGGTGAGTCCGGCACTCGTGGGCACCTGCTCGACGGAACTGAGATTCGTCAGTGCCCCAAAGCTGCGCCAGCTGCCGTTAGCGTCGTTCCGGGTGTAGTAATTCCAAAAATCCGCCGGCCCGTGGCCAATGGCGGCTGGTCCCGCTTCGGTTGTTGATGAACCGCCACCGAAATCTACGTCGATCAGCAGCTGGGCGCCCGTCGCGGTAATTGTATAGAACGCTGCTAAAATGAGGCACAGAAGCACGGAAGGGCGGGCTGAACATTGGTGAACAAATGTTTTCACGTTTGCTCTTTAGCTATTGAAGGACTTATCCGCGGCGAGACCATCCTCCCCTAGCTGGCACCTAAAGTCAACTCGGTTGAAGCCGCTGAACCGAAGCCGTTCCCCACTGTGCAATCACGAAGGTTTTTGAGTGCGCCGCTGCGGCGCTTTTGAAAGGAATACAGGAGTTTGAACGATTGCGGAGGTTTACACGTCGCTGGCCCTCCAATCCAAGGCGGCGCAAAGCGCACGCACTCCAAGGCGCAACATTCGCCGTCAAAACCTGGTGTTATGGGCGAGACACCGGCGCTCGCAGAAGCGTTTGAACCTTTTCTCGCTTTGCGCATTCCACTGGTTGTAAATGCTGGCAGTGGCTGAACGTGAACAGTTGCCGGTCGCTCAAGCCCGCTCCGGGGACCCCGAGGCCTGGGACGTCTTGTACCGGCGCTACCAATTGCCTTTGTATGTTTATGTATATGAGCTGGTTCGAGACGAACAAGCCAGCCTCGATCTCGTTCAGGAGACCTTTATTAATGCGGCGCGTTACCTTTCAACCCTGCGCGAGGATCAGCGCTTCGGCAGTTGGTTGTTCGGGATCGCACATCAAAAGGTCATTCAGCGCTGGCGCAAATCCACTCGCGAGCAACTATCCTTTGGGGAGCTGCCTGAGGACGCTCTGCATGAAGACCCGACACCCGATGAACTGCTCATCCAACAAGAAGACGAATCGAGGTTTATGGCCCTGCTGAACGAGCTTCCCCCGCCACATCGCTCGGTGCTGCTCCTGCATTATCTGGAGGGGTTCTCGCTTGAGCAAATCGCCGAAGTCACTGGCACCTCGATCGGCACCGTCAAATCGCGCCTCCATTACGCCCGAAAGTCTCTCCGGAAACTACTCAACAGTTTTGAGTTATGAAAACACCTCGAGACGCTTTGCTGGAAAAACATGCTCCCATGCAACCGAAGCTGGACGCCTTGCGCCAGGACTTCATCGCCTCGGTTCCCGACCTGTTGAACCAGCCATCCCGATCACCACGCGCGGGGCCGATTGACTCGAATCGTTCTGCCTGGCGTGACTTCATCTTAGGGCTCCACTGGCATTTGGTCGGCCTCTCCGCTGCGTGGGTGATGGTGGGCCTGTTGTGGGTATCAGCGGGAACTCCCGAAAGCCCACCAGTAACCCAGGCAAAATTAGCGCCGCCCCAGGCTGTCATTCTGGCTTTGAAAGCAAACCGCCGCCAGGTTTTGGAATTCGGCGGGGCGACCGCGGCATCCACGCCTGCCGTTCCGCCGAAGCAGCCGTCAACGCGCCGAGGTTTGCTGGAAACCAAATGGAATTATTGCTGAATTTATGAACTCAGAACAAAAACCGTCCTCGGGCCAGCCCAGCAGTTTCTGGCGTTCTGGCCGCCCACTCTTTACCTGGCCACGCGTTCGGCGCGGCTTGCTCGCGCTGCTCTGGTTGGCCACCCTGATTGCCTTGTTCTATGCCGAAGAGGATTGGCGTGGCCGTCATGCCTGGCGGAATTACTCGCAGCAGCTCCAGGTCCGCGGCACGCCGGTCGGGCTGGCGCCACTGATTCCGAAACCAGTTCCGGATGATCAGAATTTCGCCATGACGCCGTTGTTGGCTCCGCTCTTTGATTTCGTTCCCGGAACGCAGCAATGGCGCGACAAGAGCGCTGTCACGGCGGTTCAGGATCCCCTCCCGGACTACAAAGACGCCAGCGGAAAAGTTAAGGAACACCAGGAAGGCGATTGGGCGCGGGGGCAAAGCATCGATCTGGCGGGGTGGGCAAATGCGTATGAGCCGACTATGTCGAAACCAACGGCTTTCACGAATCGTGCCGATGCCGCCAGGGCTCTGCTCGTCGATTTACAGGAATGGACGCTTTTGTTGAAGGAAATTCAGCGGGCCAGTGAACGCCCTTACGCCCGCTTCAACATCCGCTACGAAGAGGAGAACACCCCCAGTATTCTACTGCCACATCTGGCGGTCCTGAAGCGCTACGTTCAGGTGCTAAAACTCCGCGCCTCGGCCGAGCTGGCAAACGGCCAAAGCGCCCCGGCATTGGAGGATATCGAACTGGCGATCAAGGTTGCCAACTCGATCAAGGACGAACCGATCCTGATCTCAACGTTGGTCCGAATGTCCGAACTACAGCTGGTTCTGCAGCCCGTCTGGGAAGGTATGGCTGCCGGTAGTTGGACCCCGGAACAACTCAAGGATTTGCAACTGAAGCTCTCCGAGTTCGATATTTTGACCGACGCAAGGAGAGCCTTTGACGATGACCGAGGCGCTCTGGGTAATCCGTGCATTGAATTCGTGCGTAGAGCCCCTTCCCAGCATGCGGACGCCATCGGACTTTTTGACAGTGCGAACACCGGCACAGAGTACGCGCCATTTGCAGAGGTCTTTCTGCGACTGATCCCAAGCGGCTGGTTTTACCAGGAACAGGTCGAGTACAATCGCATCTACGATCAGTTGGTCATGCCGCTGATCGATACCAAAAACCGCCTGGTTTCTCCCGAGCTTGCCTCGCACAATCAACACGAATTGCAACAACTCCTCGAAGGAGATCCCCTGACGCTTACTTTGCATCACCGGTTGTTTGCCCGTCTGCTCGTCCCCGCTGTGTCCAATCTCGCGCCCAAAGTTGCCCGAACACAAACCGCCGTCGACTTGGCCGTTACCGCCTGCAGCCTGGAAAGATTTCGCCTCGAGAAAGGGCATTATCCTGACGAGCTCAACCTGCTGGTCCCGGCATATCTTGCCAAAGTTCCAAACGACGTGATCGATGGCAAACCGCTGCGGTACCGCAAGGAGGGCCAGCGATTTGCCCTCTACTCCGTGGGCTGGAACGCCCAGGACAATGGCGGCCAATTCCCCGGAAAGCCGGAGGGCGGACGTGAGTTTAAGCGGGGTATCGAGTCCGCGCCGGCCGAAGCCGGCGACTGGGTCTGGCGATATCCCGCCAGCTGATTCTGTTTCGAGCGTGTTTTAAAACATCGGCTTGGGCCTGGGCACTTGGGTTTGGAATCCCGCCTTCCGGCGGTTTTGGCGACGGGCCGCCTAAAGGCGGGACTCCAAACCGAGTTTAAAACACGCTGTAAGGCCCGGACCAAGGGCCACTGCCTGGAGCGGACCGCACTTTAAGCTGGGTGTGGAGGAGAGCCCGTTTGGGTCGGGGCACCCGCGGCGACGTAGGGCAGCCGCAGCCCTTCGCTGATTCCGGCTCCAAGCATTGCACTAAATGTCAAAATCACGTTGCTCCAGAGCAATGCCAAGCCCCAGAGATTGAGGACAAATGCCGAGATGAACAGCCAGGCGGCCACCGGCACGCTCACGGCAATCAGATTCGGGTTGACCCATTGGCTGACGAAGCCAATAAGCACGAGCGCCGCTCCGACCAGAACATTGCTGGCCATCCCCGCTGTTTGGCCATCATAGCCCAGCACAAAGGGCGAAATAAGAATCCAAATTCCAAACGGGATTAGGATCCAAGCGCATCCCGCCGTCGTTTGCTTTTTTGCCGTTGTCGAGTCCATAAGATTTAGAAATTGTCCGAGGCAAGTTTGCCGTAAGCGGTCCCGTTTTCAAGCCCAGGCTCTCGCGGAGCCTCTTTGCGCGGGGGTGCGCGCTGCTTATGGAGCCCATCGAGCGATTGAGCCGCGAAAGATATCAGTTGTTCGAAACTGCTTCGCCTCCAAAAGCGCCGCACAGCGGCGCACTCCAAAAACTTCGGAACGCCGACCGCCAGGTCGAGGTTGGACAGGCCGGGGCTTTGGCTTAATGTTGGGGCATGGCGGCGACCTCGGGGACAACCATTGAAGCTGCGCCAGCGGTCGGGCAGAAACGCGGGCAGGCGACCACCCAACTTGCAATCGAGGGAATGACCTGCGGAAATTGTGCCCGACACGTCACCGAAGCTCTCCAAGGCGTTTCGGGAGTCCGCAGCGCAATGGTCAGCTTGGACGCCCATCAAGCCACTGTGCGGTGGGAGCCGCAGCTTGCCCCTCAAGTGACGGCTCTTATCGAAGCCGTTCAGAAGGAAGGCTTCGAGGCGCGCCTGCTGGAAGACACAGCTCGAGATGGCGACGCTCATCAAGCTTCGACCTGGGGACTTAACCTGGCGATTGGGCTGCCCGTCACAGCACTGCTTATGCTCGGGGAATGGGGTCTGCATCTGGCAACTTCTCGGTGGTTCCAGTGGTGCTCTTTCCTGCTGGCGGGCCTGGTTCAGACCGTAGCCGGTGCGCGTTTCTACCGCGGCGCCTGGTTACAGCTCAAAGCCGGCAATTCGAATATGGACACGCTGGTGGCCCTGGGCTCGACCACAGCCTTCGTTTATAGCGCCTGGGCTTTGGCGGCGGGGAACGGAGGGCATCTCTATTTCATGGAAGCCGCCGCTATTATCACGCTCATTAGCGCGGGTCACTGGATTGAATCGCGCGTAAGTTCGCGCGCTTCAAGCGCATTGCGCAAATTGCTCGACCTGGCGCCGGCGGTCGCCCGGCGGCAAAACGCAGACGGAACGGTCAAAGAAGTCGCGGTGAATGAAGTCAATGAAGGGGAGGTAATCCTTTTACGTCCCGGCGACCGGATTCCAACCGACGCCATCGTGGAGGAAGGCGCCTCCGCGGTCGATGAGTCGATGCTCACGGGAGAATCGCTGCCGGTCGATAAAGAAGGCGGCAGCCAGCTCTACACCGGGACGATGAACCTGAACGGCCGGTTGGTCGCGCGGGTGACCGCGACCGGCGAGCAGACCGCGCTGGCTCAGATCGTGGCCGCTGTCCAACGCGCTCAGAGCAGCCGAGCGTCGATTCAGCGGTTGGGCGACCAGGTCAGCAGCGTGTTTGTGCCCATTGTGGTGGCTATCGCCTTGAGCGCGGCACTTTGGTGGGGACTTGCGCCAGCTTCGGCCACCGCCGTGCATCAATGGCTGGGGCGTTTCCTTTGGCATGCGGGCGCCCCGGAGGCCGGAATCGGCGCGGCGTTTGTCATTGCCGCCTCGGTGCTGATCATCGCCTGTCCGTGCGCCATGGGACTGGCTACCCCGGCGGCAATTATGGCTGGATCGAATGCCGCCGCGCAGCGGGGCATTCTCATTCGCGACGGCGTGGCGTTGGAAAAAGCCGGTCGTATTACCGGGGTAGTCTTTGACAAAACCGGGACGCTGACGGCCGGCAAACCCACGGTTGCGGAGATTGTTGCTTTGGGATCGGTCGATCCGAGCGCCCCGGAATTGGGCGCACCATTGATTCCAGGTTCAAACAAACCCGAGGACCTTGCTTTGAAGCAACTGGCCGCGGAGCTCGCTCGCCCATCGAGCCACCCGATCAGCCGCGCCATTTCGGGACTCGGCGATACTGCCACGCGCCTGACCAACTGGGAGGAGATTCACGGTTCCGGAGTGCGAGCCATTATGCAGGAGTCGCGGAGCCATAAGATCGAGGTACGGCTAGGCTCATTGCGCTGGCTGGCCGAAAGCGGCGTCGACACTTCTACGGGCGCCGATTTCACCAGGAAGTGGTCGAGCGAAGGCGCCACGCTCGTAGGACTTTCCATTGATAGTAAGCTAATGGGTCTGATCGCGTTACAAGACGCGCTCAAGCCCGGCGCCGCCAACGTGGTGAAGCTGGTTCAAAACTCCGGCCTGAAAGTTTTCCTGGTGACCGGCGACAACGCGCTGACCGCCGCGAGCGTTGCCGGAAAAGTGGGGATCGAATCGGCCAATGTGTTTGCCGAAGTGCGCCCTGCGCAAAAAGCGGAGTTGATTAAGAAGCTGCAAGGTTCGGGCGAGCGCGTCGCCTTTGTAGGCGATGGTATCAACGATGCGCCGGCGTTGGAGCAGGCCGACCTGGGTATTGCCGTCAGCCGCGCCAGCGACATCGCGCGTGAGGCCGCTGACATCATTTTGCTAAAATCCGACATCGAAGCCGTCCCTGAAAGTCTGGGGCTGGCGCGCGCCACTTTGCGAACAATCCACCAAAATCTCTTTTGGGCCTTTTTCTATAATGCTTTAGGCATTCCCCTGGCTGCCCTGGGTTTTATGAGCCCGGTTCTCTGCGCCGCGGCAATGGGACTATCCGATCTGGTAGTGATTGGCAATGCCTTGAGATTGCGCCGCTGGCGGCTGTGACCGCTCGTTGATGGGAACCTTTCAACGTGGAACTTGCTGACGCCGGGATAGGTCAGTCTTCAGCGCTTCGAGATATTTCGCCGCTTTTTGGTTTTGGGGATCCAATCGCAAGGTTTCCTGAAACTGGTTCATGGCTTGCTCGGGTTGGTTTAATTTGGCGAGGGCGATCCCGAGGTTGAGATGGGCCAGCGGGTAATTCGGGTTGAGCCGTGCTGCTTCGGCAAATTGCTCTTGAGCCGGGCGGAACTCCCCCTGTAATGCCAGTTCGATCCCCAGCAAGTAATGCGCTTCCCAGAACCCAGGCTGTGTCCGGACAGCCAGTTCGAGTTGCCGCACTGCCTCCGCGCGCCGTCCAAGCGTGGCCAGCGCCTCGGCTTTCCCGATCTGTATGCGGGCGTTTTCAGGTTCCAACTCGGCCGCCTTTTCAAAATTCCGCAAACCTTCTTCGGCTCGGCCGCTTTTGGTGAGCAGCCGGCCTTTCTCATCGAGTGCCTCGGCAAGATCCGGACGGAGCGCCAACGCCTCCGTCAGTTCCCGCAACGCCGCGTTGGTTTTCCCCAGTGCGCCCAGCACTTTGCCCAGGTAATAATGTGGGCCCGGCGCGAAGGGAATCTCGTCTCGAGCCGTTTGCCATTGGCTGGCTGCCTCCGCGAAGTTGCCAACGTCCTCTTCGAGTTTAGCGAAATCGGCATGGAGGTAATAATCATCGGGCGCTGCTGCCGTAGCTTCGAGATAAACCGCCCGGGCCTCCTCGAGCCCCCGAGGAGTCAGCCGGGAACGGATGGCCAGGATTGCCTGACGTAAGTCTTCAACTTGAGCAGCATGGCCCGTTTGATTTACAAAAGGCGGTTCCCCCAGCCGGCGCAGGAGGGTTTCATAAATCCTGCGACGATCCAATCTGTCAGTGCCAGGCCGCGAACGCATTGCTGGAAGGATGGCCAGTTCCGGATATCAGCTTTTTTAAGGGATTCGGGCAACAGGCTCGTGACCTGCTCTGCCAGGACGCGGGCGATTTTATAATTTCCCTCAAAGTTCAAATGAACATGCTCGAAAAAGGACTCTTTGCCTGGAATTCCTGGTGCCTCTCCGGCAAACAGAGCCGCCTCCGCGTCCATGAGTAGAACCCCTTCCATCGAATGCTCCTTCCCGACCTCTCGGATCACCTGGTTAAGCTGGTCATCCGTGCGAAAAGGCAAACTATCGAAATCGCGCGCCAACTGGAAATGGAGTTTGGCTGCGAGGGGATTGGTCAGAGCCAGCGCACACTGGCCCCACCGGAATTGCAACTCGGCAAACGACACGTCTGATCGAGCGGCTTCCTGGTAATTGCTGATCGCGGCGCTGAAATCGCCGGCTGCCTGAGCGTAAACTCCTGAATCATAACAGCCCTGCCAGGCCTTCTTTTGCGTCTCCAAAAGGTTCGTATGCGAGGAAGCGAAGGGCGAACAGTCCTCGAGATTTACCGCCACCGTGCTCAGCACTACTTTGGCCCCCGCTTTGCGCGCGGCTCCCAGGATCGTCTCGAGGTTGGACCGGAAATAGCCGTAAACTTTGGCTTTGCGGGAGTCGTTCGGCGCCACCTGATGATCCAGAAACATTTTCATGCCACCCCAGGTTTTTTGATTAGGCTGTCGTGCTCCCAGCTGCGAGAGCAATTGGCCGAGGCGAGTTTTCTTCAACGCAAGGCCAAGTCGAATCGCGCTTAACGGCGGGACCCGCGAGCCGAAAACTGTGCTCGGGCCGAAAGGCCCAACAAATTCATTATTGCCCATGTAAACGACCCAGATATCGCCCTGGTACTTGGCGCATTCCCGGGCAATAGGAACGATGGCATGCGAGTTGATGGCCGTCATCGCGGTGCAAATCACCTCAAAATCCGTCTGCGGAAAGCGGTCGTGCAGCAGCACTTGAAGGTAGCGACCGAACCCAAACGCCGGCTCGGGGTCTCCCAGCGCGGCGGACTCGCCCAGGATGAAAATCCGGCAGCCGTTGTTCGGCTTCTCGGCTCTCATAATCAGAGGCGACGGGCTCCGTGCCAGGAGCGGAGGAAAAAACTGTAAACCGAACCGGTCGTTCTCAACGAAGACAGGTTTGCCTCGGATCTGCTCGCTCAGGAAAAAAGCAGTCGGGTACCCTACACCCGCTATTCGCAGGATAAGCTCGACCAAACCCAAACACAGGCACGGCAAAACCACGGCCGCAACCAGTCGAAAAGTCCACTTCCGCGTTGGAGAGAGCCCGGCCGGAGTAGAGCCTGGTCGGGGGTTTCGCCCTAAATGAGGCGGCGCTTTGGCCTTTTGGCGTTTAGGTTTTGACACCGGGATTCACCTTAGCGAACTGTAACTGGCGCGAAGAGCCTAAAAAAGAGACCAGGCTCGGCCCCCGATCTGCCATGAATACAATCCCCTTCGGCGGGCGATGATCGCGCAACCTTGATGAAGCTGGCGGCAGCACCTACATTATGAAAATGTTCGAATTGGTTGCTCCCTACGAACCTGCCGGCGACCAGCCTCAGGCCATTGCCCGGCTGACCGAAGGCATTTTGGCGGAAGCGAAACACCAGGTGCTGCTCGGGGTGACTGGCTCGGGCAAAACCTTCACGATCGCCAACGTCATCAAAAACGTCAGCAAACCGACCCTGGTGATCTCGCATAACAAGACCCTCGCGGCCCAATTGTATGCGGAGTTCAAGGGATTTTTCCCCCATAACGCCGTCGAGTATTTCGTCAGTTACTTTGATTATTATCAGCCCGAGGCGTACATCCCCAGGACGGACACGTTCATCGAGAAGGATTCGAGCGTGAATGAAGAAATCGAGCGGCTGCGGCTTTCCACGATGAGCTCGCTCTTCTCGCGGCGCGACGTGATCGTGGTGGCGAGCGTGTCGTGCATTTACGGCATCGGCAGCAAGGAAGATTACGAGGCCATGGTCATTCCCGTGCGGGTCAATCTGGAGATCACTCGCGACCATTTCCTGCGTCGGCTGGTCGATTTGCAGTACACGCGCAATGATATCGAATTCACCCGCGGACAGTTCCGGGTGCGGGGCGACACCGTCGAGTTATGTCCCGCCGGCCGTGAGGACGCTTTGCGGGTTGAGTTCTTTGGCGACCAGATCGAGCGGCTTACGCGTTTCGAGCCTTTGACGGGCGAAACCACCGAGCCCCTGCAGGGGGTCATGATTTATCCGGCCAAGCAATTCGTCACGCCCGCCGAGAAATTGCGTCCGGCTTTGCTGGCGATCCGGGAGGAACTGAGTGAGCGGATAGCCTGGTTCGAGAAGCAGGGCAAGCTCCTCGAAGCGCAGCGGCTTAAAATGCGCACGGAATACGATCTCGAAATGATGGAGGAGATGGGCTTCTGTTCCGGGATTGAGAATTATTCCCGGCATCTTTCCGGCCGCGCTCCCGGTTCGCGGCCGTACACATTGTTTGATTTTTTTCCCAAAGATTACCTGTTGGTGGTGGACGAGTCGCATGCCACCGTGCCGCAGATCGGCGGCATGTACGAAGGCGATCGCTCGCGGAAAACCGTCCTGGTCGAGCATGGCTTTCGACTACCCAGCGCGCTGGACAATCGGCCGCTGGCTTTTGATGAGTTTCAAGCTCATCAAAACCAAACTATTTACGTCAGCGCCACGCCCAGCCCGCGCGAGCTGGCCTGGGCCGGTTCAAGGGTGGCCGAGCAGATTGTCCGGCCGACCGGCTTGATCGATCCGAGAATTACCTTGAAACCGCTTCAAGGCCAGGTCGATGACTTAATCAACGAATGCCGCAAACGCGCCGACCTCAAAGAGCGTATCCTGGTCACTACTTTGACTAAACGCACCGCCGAAGAGTTGACCGATTACCTGCGCGACATCGGCATTAACGTGCAATATCTCCATAGCGAGATTGATGCGATCGAGCGCGTCGAGGTCCTGCGGGCGCTGCGCAAAGGCGAGTTCGACGTGCTGGTGGGCATTAACCTTCTGCGCGAAGGCCTGGATTTGCCCGAAGTCTCCCTGGTCGCCATTCTCGACGCCGATAAGGAAGGGTTTTTGAGAAGCGAAACCAGCCTCATCCAGACCGCCGGACGCGCCGCGCGCCACCTGAATGGTGAAGTGATCCTTTACGCCGACGTCAAAACTCAGAGCATTCAAAAGTTTCTGGCGGTATCGGAATATCGCCGTAACAAGCAACTCACCTACAACCGCGAACACAATATAACCCCGCGCAGTGTGAGCCGGGCCGTCGAAGAGAGCCTCTCCTCGCATTACCAGACCAACCGCAAGGCGCACTCGTTCCTGGCCGAGACCGGGGTGGATGTGGACCTGAGCCAGACCATTAAAGAACTGGAAGAGGAAATGCTCGTGGCGGCGAACAATCTGGAATTTGAAAAGGCGGCGCTGTTGCGGGACCAGGTGCGCGAATTGCGTCGCGCCCTGGATGGCGGCGCCAAAACGGAGGCCAAACCTGGCGCCTCGCCGCCGGTTCGTTACGGCAAGAAATCAAAGTCCGGCTCCGCGCGGCGCAAGCAAGTGCCGTTTTGAGCCGAAACCTCCTACCGTAACTTCTCCCCAAAGCGGACCTCCTCCCCATTCATGCCTCGCGAATCCAAGCAAGCCAAACAGCAACGCGCGAAACAAATCATCGCCGGCCTTACGGCTGCTTATCCGGACGCGCATTGTGAGCTGGACCATTCAAACCCGCTCGAACTGCTGATTGCCACGATTCTTTCCGCCCAATGCACCGATAAGCGGGTCAACCTCGTGACGCCCGGGCTTTTCAAAAAATATCCGACCGCCGCTGCTTATGCCGCCGCACCCACGGCCGAGCTCGAACTGGCAATTAAGAGCACCGGATTTTTTCGCAACAAAACCAGGAGCATCCAAACGGCCTGCCAGGCTCTGCTGGAGAAGCATGGCGGCAAAGTCCCACAGACCATGGAGGAGTTGCGCGAACTCGGCGGCGTCGGGCGCAAGACCGCCAATGTTGTTCTGGGCAATGCCTTCAATATCAATTGCGGGGTCGTGGTGGACACCCATGTCGCGCGCCTCTCTGGACGGCTGGGGCTGACCCGCGAGAAAACCCCGGAGAAAATCGAGCTCGACCTGATGCAGTTGGTGCCGCAGGAACAATGGACCCTTTTCAGTCACTTGTTGATTTGGCATGGACGCCGCCGCTGCTTCGCCCGAAACCCCGATTGCCCCCAATGCGAAGTGAGAAACCTTTGTCCTCGAATCGGAGTCAAAACGCCGCCCAAGGATAATCTGCGCTAGCTACATCGTTTCGCGCATTTTTGCGGCAGCTGGCGCGCGGGCATTCCGTTGCCGCAGCAACAAACCCCTTCTTCTGACGATGAGAACCCCTATTGCGCCCGGTCCAGTTCTGGGATCTCTGAGGACTGGGAAGCCAGCGCGCCGGAACGCGGTAGTGGCGGACACCGTTTTGCCTTGAACTGCGGCTTTACGCGGTTCAGGCTGCGCGAACAACCCCACCTTAAACTCCTATGCGTGATATGAATCGTCGTCTGTTTCTCGGTGCCGCCGCGACCTCAGCGGCGACCTTGGCCGCTTTCACCAGTGCCGCCCAACCCGCCGCCGGGTCGGTCAAGATCGTCGGCATTGCAGGCAGCCTGCGAAAGGGCAAATCCACCTACAAAGCCGTGGAACTCGCCCTCGAGTCGGCCAAGACTATCAGCCCGGCCATCACCACGGAAATCATCGAGCTCTCCGGACTCAATTTGGACCCCTACATCGCGGTCGGTTCCAAAAGCTCCGATCGACCCGACGATTTTCCTTCCGTGCGCGAGAAGCTCGTGGCTCCCGATGTCTTCGGAATCATCATGGGTTCTCCCGTTTATATGGGGATCGTCTCATCGCCGCTCAAGCAACTCTTCGAGCGCATGCTCGCGTTTCGGCAAGGCGGCTTTCCGTTGCGAAATAAAGTTGGAGGCGCCATCGCCGTCGGCGGCGGGCGCAACACGGGCGTGGAACTCGTCGTCCAACAACTGATCATGTTCATGCTGTCGCAGGAAATGATCCTCGTGGGCGATGGGAATCCCGGAGATCATTGGGGCGGCACCATGCAATCGCAGGGCGACGAACTGTCCAAAGACGAAGGCAGCTTGAACACCGTTCATGGCGTCGGCAAGCGCGTTGCCGAGATCGCGCTGCGCTTGGCCGCTTCCGCGAAGTAAGAATCCCTAAGAGCGTGTCTTAAAACCTCGGCTTGGGCGTGGACACCTGAGTTTGGAGTCCCGCCTTCAGGCGGTTTTGGCGCCGGGCCGCCTAAAGACGGGACTCCAAACCGGTAAGCCCGGTCCCCCGACCAAGATTGGCTCATGTGGTTTTTTCGCCGTTCCCACCACCCGAAGGCTTCCCCTTCTCAATGGCCGCCACGTGCAGTCCTGCAATCGTGACACTGGCATCATCGTCGAACCACACGACCACGCGCGTCCCTTGGGGATTGGAGTTGGCATGATCGGCACTGGGAACGGGATATCGCCTCCCGCTGCTGGTAACAATGGTGAATGGCTCGAAAGGGGTTGCTCCTAAATGCTTTCGTATGTCACCTATCATGCACGTCAGTATAATTCATGCTCGCCACCTGCCGCAAACGACAAGCCACGTTCGAAAAGGTGACTCCGGCGGGCGTTTTGCGAGCTTCCAGAATCAAAAGTCCTCGCGTTATTCTGGAAGACCGATCATTCAGGAATTAACCGGGTTGCGACGTGCCCTTCACCTTCGGGGTGCCCCGATTTGGGCGACCGGTACGCTGCTTCCTGAATCCGATACAGTTCGGCGTAGGTGCCGTTCCTGGCCACCAGTTCCTGATGGCTACCCACCTCGGTTACTCGCGCCCCGTCGAGCACCACGATCAGGTCCGCCATCCGCACGGTGCTGAATCGGTGCGACACGAGCAACGTAATCCGGCCGTTTGTCCTGTTCGATTTGGGCTTGCCGTTGCCCGCTGCTCCGCGCGCCCGGTGCGCAGCGGCCGCATAGCGCTCAAATAGAGCATGCTCCGTCTCCGCATCCAGGGCAGCGGTCGGTTCGTCCAGCACGAGCAAAATCGGTTCGTCTCTCATGAATCCGCGCGCGAGTGCCAGCTTTTGCCATTGGCCGAAACTCAGGTCGACGCCGCCCGGCCAGGTCGGGCCGAGCTGCGTTTCCAGACCAGAGCTCAGGCCATCGATCACATCGCTCGCGCCCGCTCGATCCACGGCGGCTGCTACCGCCGGCGTGTCTTCGATCCGGGGCAGGTCACCCAGGCCGACGGTGTGCCGCGCCTGGAATTCGAACTTAAAGAAATCCTGAAATGCGCCAGCCAATCGCGAGCGCCATTGGTCGGCGGGCAGGCGGGCCAAATCCACGTCATCGACGAGGATCCGTCCCGAATCTGGCTGATACATCCGGGAGAGCAGTTTAACCAAAGTCGTCTTGCCGGCTCCGTTCTCGCCCACTAGCGCCACAACGCTTCCGGCGGGCAACTCCACGCTGACGTCCTGCAAAGCCGGTCGCGTGCTTCCGGGATAGCTAAACGAAACATTTTCCAGGCGAATACCCCGCGCCAGGCGCGACGGCACCGGCGCCTCTCCGTGCTCCGCTTGCGCCGCCGCGTAATCCTCCAACCATGCCAGCCGACGCGAGCCCTCCAGCCAAAATCCGCGCAGAAACCCAATCTCGCCGACGGTTGCTCCGATATACGCAGACAAGCGCGACCCCGCCGCGAGCACCAGCAACACCTGCGCTCCCGTTCCATGCAGGATCACCGAAACGAAAACCGTTGCGCCCACGTACCCCGCTCCGAAGATCGCCCAGGCCAGGCTATGCCAAACCGCGCTTTGCCAGCGGGCGCGCGATACCAAGCCGTACCATTGCTCCCACGTCTGCCGCCGCTTTTGAATCAGCAACTCGCCGATACGCGTGACCCGCACTTCCTTCCCCGGCGGCGCCGTCGTGGCGACTTCAAATAAATGCCGCGCCAGCCGGCGCGAAGCTGCCCCTTTTTCTTCCGCAGCCCGCTCGACGCCCGGACGCCAGGTTGACGTTAAGACGGTCGGTAGCGCAAAGACCGCCAGCAAACCCAGCGCCGGATGAATCGACATCAGCAACATCACGGTTACGACCAGGCGCAATATCCAGCCGCACGTGGAAAATAGGGACATATACATGTGGTCGAGCACGAAGACCTGGTCGCGCAGCATCGACAGACGGTCCAGATATTCGGGCCGTTCCTGGTGGGCGATCGTCACCACCGAAGCCTGCAACTGGGCGACGTGGCTTTCCAGGGCGATGGTCAGCCGGTCGCGAAACCGCCGTTGCATCCGGTCACTGATCACCCGCAGAAACCAGGTGCCGGCCGCGGAAACTCCCAGCCCCATAGCCGCTCCCATCAATAGGCGGCGATTGCTCGCCGATACTCCATCCGCCAGCAATTTCAGCCACAACGCCATTAATGCGTCCGGCAGCGCCGCCAACAGCGAAAGTCCCAAGGCCAGCGGCAGCAGCAGCGGTTCGGCCACGTAACCGCGTTTCAAGGCGCGCCACAACGACGGCCATGCTCCCGGCATGTCGTTAGCCGACGGCATCCAGCTTCTCTCCTTCCTGGTCCAATCCACCGGCAAAACGCGAGGCCTGCAGTTCGAACATCGTCCGGTATCTGCCACCGCGAGCCATCAGTTCATCGTGAGTACCGAGCTCGACAACTTTTCCGTGTTCGAGCACACAAATGCGGTCCGCCTGGCGCACGGTGGAAAAACGGTGCGAGATCAGAATCGTGGTGGTTTGCCGCGTTGCCTCCAGGATACGGTTGAATATCTCCGCCTCGCCGCGCACGTCCAATTGCGCGGTTGGTTCATCGAGCAATACCACCCCCGCGCCGAGCTTTACGGCGCACAGAGCCCGCGCCAGCGCAATGCGCTGCCATTGGCCTCCCGACAAATCAGTTCCACCCTCGTACCCTTTGGCTAGTGGAGTATCCAGGCTCGCCAGTTGGCCCGCCCCGGCTTGGGCCAGGGCCTCGCGAATGACCTCGTCCGGCGCGCCTCCCGGCGCAACGTTGTCGCGCAAGGGCAACTCAAATCGCACGAAATCCTGGAACACAGCCGTTAACCGGCTGCGCCAACTCGCCAGGTCCAGCTCGCGCAAATCGACCCCGTCGATTTCGATGGACCCTGCTTGAGGATCGTACAAGCGACACAACAACTTGGCCAAAGTCGTTTTGCCCGCGCCATTTTGACCGACGATTGCCAGCGAAGAGCCCGCCGGGATCGTTAAATCAAACCCGTCCAATACCGTCTCGCTGGTGTGGGGATAAGTAAATCGGAGCTGGCGAAAGCGCACTTCGCGCGCGGGCATATGGGATGCCATGCGCTTGCCTGATATCAGAGTGCCGGCCGGCTTCATGCTTTCGTGCAGCCGCAGCACGGCGCCGGTTGGAGCCGCGGCGCTGTCCAGTGCCCACGACAAACCGCCAAAGGCAATCATGCTGGTGCCGACGGCGGCGCTGGCGAAAGTTACTAGCCGGGGCAAGTCCAACCGGCCGGCGGCGGCATCCATTGCCATCGCGGCGAACACCAGGACGTTGGCGCCCAACACCAACAATAGGCTCCAAATTACCGGCTTCTCGCGCAGCCGCGTCGCTTCCCAGCGCAACTCATGAAGCCGACGCCGTTGGGCTTTGAAACGCTCCGTCGTCCAGCTGGCCAGCCCGAACAGCCGCAGTTCCTTGGCAGCCGGTGGTTCAACGGCCAGCCGATATGAATACTCGGCGTTACGTTCCGCTTCACGCACCGGTTCAGTGTTGCGATCTTTCCATACCGCGCTCTCTCGCAACAAATAATGGGTCGCCACCCACGCCCCGGCTAAAAGAATGGGCGCTTGCCACGCATATGCGGCCAGAACGCACGCAGAGGCCAGCCCGCCGACCATTTCAGCCAGTCCCGAAGCAATGAACCCCATCGAGATGAACAGAGGCGGACCACTGATGCCCAGATCGAAATCGCGCGCCATCGTCAGGTCCGTCGTTAGCCGGGGATCTTCCAGGTGCCCCATCCCGGGCAGCCTCACGCAGGCGGTGGTTAGTTGGTCATAAAGCCAGGCGGCCGTTCGGTTCCCCAGATTGCTTCCTACTGCCTGGTGCAGCGGCGAAAGCACTTGCAGCAAAACAAAAACGATCCCAATCAGGAACAGGGGGCCGGCCAACGAACCGCCCCGCTGCACGGCGCCAACCAAAACACCCATTGCGATCGCAAACAGCGCCGGCAACAAACCCCGCAATCCCAGGATGCCCCACCAGGCCAGCGCCAGCCCGCGGTCAGCCTGGCCCAAAACCCCAAAGAATTTCCAACCGTCACTCGTTCGAATTTTTGCGAAGATATTCCTCATCCGATTTCCGGGTCGGCGCCATAAGGCTTCTAATTTTTGGAATAGTCGAGCCTAATACGCCCTCCCGGAACGGCGCAAGCGCAACTCAACGCGCAAATCAACGGCCCATGCGGTTCGGAGTTGTTTTTGCGGGGGATTGAATGCCATCTCTTTCGATCGTAAGGTTGCGGCAGTTAACCCGACACCGATCTGCAACAAAACACGCTATGCCATTCATCAACGTCAAACTAATCGAAGGCGTCTTCACCTCCGCACAAAAGCAGGAGATGATTCGTAAACTGACCGACACCATGGTTGCCATTGAAGGCGAGAACATGCGCCCTGTGACCTGGGTGGTAATTGAAGAGGTGAAAAGCGGCGAGTGGGGAATTGGCGGAAACCCGCTCTCCAGCACCGACGTCAAGGCGCTTGCGGCCGGCAAAGCCAAAACCTAATCTCAAAGGAGCCGTGCGGCCACGGTATCGCTGACTCCTCTGCAGAGCTTCACGACCGCATCCGGCCCAGGCTTTCAAAAACGCAATTTAGTGCCCAAGATATGGCAATCTGGCACGGCCTGTTCCGTGCTCCTGCGCCAGCATTGTGCCCGCGTAGGCCGTACCGATTTCCCCCAATTGCAAAGTCTACGGCGGGACAAAGCGATAGGATTAAAGCAAGCGGACCCGATAGAACCGCATCAATCCGGCTTGAGCGGGCGGTTCAAGGTATGTGACTATTCCACCCGAGGCAGAAGTGCCCGTAGTCACCAGGCACCAGTTGCTCAAGTTCGTGGAAGTATCGATCGCATAGGCAGTGTTAGGCGGTACCGAAAATGAGAATCCGAACTGGCCGCTGGAATTAAATCCTGAGCCGCCCAGTAAAGGCGCTTTAAAGGCGATTTCCAGTTGAAACGGTCCGCCCCGGCCGCCGGGCCCATCGACTGAAATCTGGTACACAGCCCCTGCGGTTGCGGCAAAATCAGCGGTCGAAGCGAGGTTGTTGGTATTCGGAACTCCTGGAGCGATAAGGGAAAGACCGTTCAATGCCGAACCGGTGTAGACGCCGAGAAGTGGCGAGAATCCGGCATTCGCAATCGTCACCTCCACCATCCCGGCGCGGGGTGCCGCCCAGGCCCACCAAACTGAAGCACCGCCCGGGAATCCCGGCAAGACTGGCTCTCCGGGCTCCAGCGTCGCGTCGAGGTTTGAACCGTTGGTCAGGACTTGTGAACCACTAAGCGGGATCCGATTGGCAAAATCATCGTTGGGCGGCGAGACAACTGGAAGCATTTGCAGGGTAAGATAACCCGCGGGGCCGAAACTGTGGCCAAGCGCAAGTTCATACTCAGACCCGGCGGTCGCGTTGAAGACCGTTTGGACGGTTGCAAGGATAACACCGTTGCTTGAAACACCGTTCTGCGATGCGCTGGCGACCGGGGCGAGATTGTCCACGGTCGTGCCAGTATAGAGTGCGGCAAACAGCCCGTAGTAAATGCCGCGACTATTCACGAGGAGCCTGTACTTTCCAGTAGCCGGTGGCGTCCATTTCCACCATACCGAGAAGCTGGGAAATTGGTTATCGTGGTTCGGCTCATTCGGCTCTACCGTCGCCCCAAAATCGTATCCGGCGGATTCAACAACGCCCGGAAGGACCGCGCGATTCGCGAAGTTGTCGTTTAGTGGCGGGACCGGTAAGACCGTTAAGGTAAATGGTGTCGAGGTGTTGGTTCGAGACGCATTACGGATCTCGGCGTAATAATTACCCGTTTGCGCTGGAGCCACGTTGCTCAGGGTGAGCGTGGCATTGGTGCCCGCGCCGCCAAGGCTGATTCCATTGAAATACCATTGGTAGGTTGGCGCAGGGTTGCCTGAAGCCACCAATCTGAGCACAAGGTTGGAGCCTTGCAAAACAGTCAGATTCGCAGGCTGCAATAGAATGACAGGCGCGGACGGGCCCGCGTCGAATCGGACCTCGTCCACCCAGGCGCCGTTTGTTAACGAAAAGAAACCCGCGACGTTCGTGAATGTCCAACGCAGAGTATGGCTGCCGGTGGGAAGAAAATAAACCTGGGGATCCCAGTCGGTCTCACCGGAAATCTTGTTGGCTTCACTGCCGTCAATCAGGAACCGGGCAAAATCAAAATTGGTATGGGAAGATGCTTTCCACCAAAAGCTCAGCGCGCCGGGCCCGGTAACCGGGGTTTGCATCCCGGTGTCCTGTTGGGAATCGACCGGTCCGGTTTGAGCGGACGCAACGCCGTCGTGTGAAACATTGGTCTGGCCGAACCAACCGATCGCGCCGCTACGGGTCCAGGTGAGCAATGGCGCATTGAGGGCATTCGACAGGGGCAAGCCGAAGGTGGCGGTGATCGACTTGTTGGCAGTCAGGGAAATGCTGTTCGTGGTGTTGGTGCCCGAAACAGCTCCGGTCCAAATAACGAAATAGTTGTTGGTGTCGGGCACGGCATTCAGCCCAACGCGCTGATTGTATGTGTACTTTGGCAGATCGGGATTGCGAATGATGCTGCCACCACCGGACGACGTCGTGGTCAGCCTCGGAAGCAAAGAACTGCTGCTTGTCGGGTTGGTTCCGTCGCGATATTCGTCCAGGTTCGAGATGCCGTCGTGGTCGGGGTCGTCTGCGGGGTTGACGTCGAGGGTATCGAAGTAGCGTAACTTCCAAAGATCCGGCAGACCGTCCCCATAGGTATCCTTGAGCGGATCGGCCCAGACCTCGAACTTAACTTCATCCACCCAGGCCGCGTCGGCCGGCGCGTAGAGCGTGTTAATGTATTCGGAAACCTCGTTTCCACCTTTCTGATAAATCCAGCGCAGCCTGTTTGTGCCCGCGGGCAGGTAATACGTGCGCAATTGCCAGTCGGTGTTCGAACTAAGCTCCCCGGACCGTTGTGAATTGTTCAACCAGAAGAGCAGGTAATCCGCGGGCGTTCCATCCACCTTCCACCAAAAAGTGACGGTGCCTTCGCCGCTCATGACGTTGGTCAATTCGAGCACGGCCTGGTCTGTGCCCAAAATGGCCCGAGCGCTTTGGGCGGCGTCGACCCCGTCATGTGTGATATTGCTCTGGCCGTACCAGCCCGCCTGATCGATTCGCCAGGCGTTGGTGACATCCAACGAATTGGTCAGGCTTAACCCGAAAATGGCGCGCACCGTTTGGCTGCCGGCCATCTTCAATGACGCGGGATTTGTCTTAATATTGTAAACCGCGCTCGATATGCCTGCGCCTAAATACCCGAGAAACTCCTGTCCGGGATCGGGTACCGCCGTCAGCGTGACGGATTGGTTATTCGTATAAAAAAGCAGGTTCGGGGTCACGAAGACCTGTCCACGGTCGCTGATGATCGTGAGTCGTGGATTTGCGGAGCCGAAAGACTTTGGAAGCGTTCCTTCCCGAAACTCGTCCAGGTTGGAAATGTGATCCTGATCATAGTCGTCCAAACCGGTGTAGTTGGTAATGTTGCCGAAATAAGTTATTTCCCACGAGTCGGCCAGCCCGTCGCCATCTGCGTCTAATTGCAGCAACGCGTTGCTGCTGGTAACCGACCCGAAGGCATTGCTGACGTTAACGCGGTAAGCGCCGAAGTCAGAAAGCCCAACACTGACAATGAGAATAGTGGCCGATGTGGCGCCCGGAATATTGTTGCTGTTCAGCTGCCATTGATAAGTCAGTGGCAACGATCCGGACACCTCGGCTGCCAAACTTACCGTCTTTCCTGTCTGGGTGGTTTGTGAGCGCGGTTGCGCGATAAGTGTTGGGGGGGTGTTGGCGCCTGGGCTAGCCACGCTCAGGTTTCCAGTGGGATCGTGCGAAAAGACGGTTTGAGATCGGAGTGAAACGATGCCGAGAAAGAACAGCAGGAGAGCAAAGAAATGGAAAAAGCTCTTTCGAGGCCATTGCTTTAGCACTCCGAGATGGGATTTGGGATTGGGATGCATAGAAGTCGTGATGGCCAAGCAACTCAATAGCCCGTTCCCATATTTAACGGCGCGCCCGGGGACATCTTCCTTGGTGAAGGTTCTGGTTTACCCGAGCCCGTCAACCAGTTCCAGAATCTATCCAGGGGACCAGGCTCCTCTGCGGGTGGGGGCGTCTTGGCCGTGGGAGGCGCTTGCGGACAAGGTTCTTTTCCCATCAGTGCGTCGCCCGCCGTCTTATAATGCGAACGAAGCGGATTTGAGTAATCCTGACTTCCTTCCTGGGCCCGTTTCCCCATGACCTCAATGTTCTCTTTGTATTCGTCCTTGGCGTTAAACTTCTTAATCGTATCCTTCGCTTTGCCTTCAGCTTCATCCTTGAGCATCTTTATGGGCCCTTTGTCAGTGATCTTGTCGAAGGTATCGACCACAGCCTTGCCCGTGTTTATTTTGTCGAGGACTTCCTGGGCGGCCTTCTGGCCTTCAAGATTCTTCCCGAGTTCGTTTGCCGCGGAGAGGCCCAGCGGATCGACGTAATTCAGCGGATCATTGCGAGCATAAGCGTACAGATTGAAGCCGCCGCTTTCCCCGATGGGATCTCGGTTTAACCAGCGTCCGAGAGTTGGATCATAGCCACGATAGGCTGCCAAATTGAGGCCGCTCGCCGAATGCGAGTAGTGACCAGTGAAGCCGAAATCCGACTGCAGATCGCCGGCGGTGCGTGTGCGAAGACCGTAGGGGGTGTAGTCGTACGATGCCCGGGGCTGTCCGCTGGCGTCGGTCAGTTCGCGAATCGATCCGAGGTGGTCGCGCACGTAGAAATAATTGCCGGAGGGCAGGTCCGCACCAGCCTCGGCGCGTACTCCGTGGCTGGAAAACCGTTTCAACACGTTCGCACCGCTGCCGTCACGTTCTTCGCACAAATCCAATCCGATCCAGAGGAACCGGTGATCGTTGGCGACTAACCCGTTGTCCTTCTCAATGATCCGCGTGCGACGATCAAAACCATCGTAACTAAACTCTGTCCGGTGCGTTCCTTTGTTGATGGCCACGAGGCGATTTTCGGCATCCCAATCATAGGTGACGGCCGCAATTGCCCCATTACTGATGGCCACCAGTTGGTTGATTACATTGTACGTAGCTTGCTGGGTGACACCGCTGGTTTGCGCTTGCAGGAGGTTCTCGGCGTCGTCATACGCGTAGCCGAATGAGCGCCCCGAGGCACCAGTCTCAGCCACAGCAGTCAATCGTTCCGTGGCGTCGTAGCCAGGAGTCCAAAGACGCGTTATGCCATCCTGAAGTTGGGTCCAGTTGGTGATCTGGTGCAGGGTATTATAGTCGTAAGTAAAGCGAGATAAAATCGTGGCGTCAGGTTTAAGATGGGTAATTTCACGCAGTAACTGGTCTTTCTGGTTATTGAAATAAGTGAACAGTGATTGTTGCCCATTCGGAAGGTTAACTGTGGACAAGCGAAAACTCGCGCCCTCCCAGGCATAAGTGAATAAGCCAAGCACATTGGTCAACTGCGTCATCCTGCCTAAGGCATCCCAACTTCGCCGGATGCCAACGCCATTGATCGCCCGGCTCTCGACCCTTCCTAGCGAATCATACGTGAATGTGATTGTGTCGTTAGGCAGTGGACCATCAATGGTCGCGAGTTGCCCGGCACCAAGGCCAGGAATCGCGCTAATCGGGTAATAGGCATATGAAGTGAGATTGGTGCCCTCCTCCATCGCCAGCAACCGAGCATAATCCGGATCATAGTTAAATTTAACCGTGGAAGTGGGTATGGCCGCATTGAGGTAGCTCTTCTCCCGGAGTGTGTTGTCGACGTTGTAACGGAAAAATGTGATCTGGCTTTTCTCGTCACGGATCGACCTCAGATTCCCCGTGGCAGGTTCATAGTCATAAAGAACCTGTGAACCTCCGGGGTAAACCTTCGCGACCACTCGACCCTGCGCGTCGCGGGTCCAGGAAGTTGCCCGGCCCATCGCGTCGATAACGGTTTCCAATCCGCCGCAGCCGCACCATTGGTAGCGGGTCACACGGCCAAGAGCATCCTGAACTCCGGTGAGCTGACGAAGGCTGTCGAATCGCAATCGCGTTTCTCTTCCCGCGCGGTCGGTGAGAACCTCTGGATCAAGAAGATTGTAGGTGATTGATTCAAAGGTATTGTCTGGATACGTGGTGCGCGTGAGACGATCTAGATTGTCGTAAGCGAAGGTTACCGTGTATCCGTCGAGATCGGTTGCGGTTAGCAACCGGCCAACCGTGTCGTAGCTGAAACGGGTGGTGTCGCCGGTGCCGGAGAGAGGCCCGTCGATGGCCGTCAGGTAACCATTATTATCGTAAGAAAAGGTTTCTTGCTCACCTCGAGGATTGATTGCGGTCAATACCTGTCCTCGCGCATTGTAAGTAAAAATCGTCGTCTGGCCACTGGCGTCGGTGGCGGTAAGCGGCAAATGCTGGGAGTTATACGTCGCCGCGAAGAGCAGTTCATTTTGGCCTGCGCGGGTCTGACGCACTTCCTTCAAATCGATCTGGTTAGTCTCGTAGACGAAAGTCAGAGTGCGCCCGATTGGGTCGATGGTTCGGGTTTGATTGCCCAACGAGTTATATTCGATTTGATAAAGCTGCGTGGTGCCATCGTCGAGCACACGGCCGATTTTAGTGGGACGGTCGGAGGTGCCGATGAATGTAGGATTGACCTGTCCCTCATAATTGAACCAGACACGGTTTTCAAAGGGTGCCTTGTAACTTTCCAGGATAGGAGACGCAGTAACGTAGTCGGACCCATGGGTGAAGTGGTAGATCCTGGCATGCAGGTAGCCTTGATAATTCTGGCTGAAGCTTTCGGCGTAAGCTTTTCGATCCCAGTAATAGGTGTCTCGCGCCATCATGAACAGGTTTCGCACCGGCATTCCTTTGGGCACGACGGCCAGTGGATCGCTAGTGGAGATCCCGCTCGCCCCGCCGACGCCCCAGCCGTCGTTAAATTCAACCCGTTCCTTCGAGCCGTCCGGATTGGTTATTTCCATCGAGTTGTACCGCGGGCCTTGCCCGTAGGCGTCGGCGACAAAATGCGTTGTGCCATAAGGAGTGGTCAGGTCGCTGATCCACCAGCCGACATTGGTTTTGGCCGTATCCACGAAACTCGAAGACAAACCTAGGGAATCAACGATGTTTGTCAGGTGCGCAAAAACGGCCGCCGAGGGCTGGAACCGCGCGGTGCGACCAAAGGGGTCAACTACCCGGGTAATTATATAGGCCTGAACGAATTGCCATTCTGGAAAAACAGTGGTGTTGGTAACCTCGTAATAGAGCTTGGTCTGTTGGCCGATGGCGTCGGTGATACCGGTGATCCTGCCAGTATAATCGTATTGAATAGTCGCCGCATTGCCGGTCGGGTCTACGACTGCTGTCATGAAGATCTTCCTCAAAGTGCCCGCCGAGCTTGCCGCGCTATCAAAGATTTTTTTCGACCCATCAGGATACTGAATTTCGTAGCTGTTGGTGGAAATTCGGACGAGGTTGGCCCGGTTGCGGGTCAGGTTGCTGAACATCTGATTGGTGGAGTTGTAATCCGTAAAGGTGAGCGACCCGCCTCCATCCACCGCAAAGCGAATGTCGCCGGCGGGGTTCATCGGGTCATCCGTAATGAACGCCATCCAATTGCACCGCCAATCCGGACTTACATTCGAATAGCCGGGCCCTTCCCGTCCTTGAGCGCTGGCCGAGTTGTAAGTAACCGTAAAATAAATCGGCGGCCCGACCGGAGGAGTGTAGCCCACCGGTGTGTCCTGGATGATCTGGCTCGCCAGTAAGAGATGAACGTTCCAGCTGGCCATCCCGTTGCAGGGAGCAGGGGGCTTTGCTGTCAGATCGTAAGGCGTCGTCGCATCAGGGTCGCTTTCGTGGGTGACGCCTCTACCCCAAACGCCATCCGCTTCAAGGTCCGTCACGACGCGCCATCCGGCAGGAAGCGGTCCGGAATGAACTAGGAAATAGCCGCTGGCTTGCTCATCCAGGGTAGCGTCAGAAAGCCAGGTCTTGTTTCGGAAAGTGGCATCTTCACTGCGCAACAAAAGCCCGTCGCGGCCGATCAGAGCCGCATAGTGTCCCACTTTCCAATGAACTACGGCCGGCAAAATAATCGCTGCGCCCGGCTCCCGAAAAGCGACCTGGTAATTCATGCCCAGGCGGCGGGACAACTCCGCGACCTGCCGGGCGGAAAACCCATTGGTTGTGGATTGCGAATCCTGGATTAACTGATTGCCCGCTTTGCTGCGATCGGTAGCGGCGCAGATACGGTCCAGTGCCAGCGGTCCGCATCGAAAGGAGGTCTCCGGCTGATGCTCCATGCTCCAGAGTCCATCCCGGGCCCCTCGAATGTTTACCGCTGCGCCTCCTCGAAACTGGCGGTCGCCAACCTCGGCCAGCACTTGGCGAAGCTCCTGCATCCGGCCCAACCGGGCGTACATCAGGCTCAGTTCACCCACCGCTTCGCCGGCCAATGCTGACGCTACTTCATTCGTCAATCCTTGGCCCCGATCCCAACCCGCTCTCCACACGTCAATGGCTTTGGAATAATGACCGGTGCGATAATATTCTCCTCCCAGGATGCACCTGAGCGAAAGCGACCAGGCGGAGTCAGGAAAATCACGCAGAAAACCCTCAACGGAAGAGAACCGGTCACGGACCGTTCGTTGCCGGAAATCTTGCAAAGCATCCAGCAGCGCAAGGCTCTCTGCCTGTGTTGGGGCGCTGCTGGGAAGCAACGGGCTGTCGAAAACGCCAGACTGACTCACCTGCATCGAGGGTGAACGAACAGTCCCGGCAATGCTCGCCATGGCTTGTGCCCGGCCTGGTGTTTGTTTGCCAAGATCCTCCCCGGCAGCGGCTTGGATAAGAGCCGCCATTAAAACCATGAGAATACTCCGGCTCCATTTTTGTTGATTGGGTTGCATAAAATAGAGCCTTGCGGCAATTCCGAAAGCGACGGACTGGTTTGGGACACTTGCAGAGTACGCGATAAACCCTGCATGTCCATTTAATTAGCAGAATTTATTTTCGCCCGTCCTGGAAAAGCCAGATTTTCTGGCTTACTTTGCATTCGCTCAGTCAGAAAGGGCCGAAGGAGTTCGAACGGGACCAGCCCGGCGACGCAGCGAAAGAAATCTTACGGCACCACCACCACGCGATAGAACCGGTTCGGCAGGTTGGTAACGGTGCCCTTCACAATCACGATGCTCCCGTTGTTGTTCCATGCGTTCGTCCAGGGAGTCCAGGTTTGCAAATTGGTCGACACATCGATCTCATAATGTGCTCCCACACTTCCGTTAACCGTGAGTTTTAGAGTGCCGTCTGCCTGCATTGCCAGACTCATGGCAGGCGGGACCGGCCCCGAGGAATCAGGGACAATTTCGCCGTCCGCCAGAATGCGCGCCGGATAGGTGCCGGCTGGCAGCCGGGCAGGATTCGAGAAGTGAACCTGGGCGAGCTGTTCCGGCGTCAAAGCCGAGGCGCTGTTTCCGAAGATAATCTGGTGCTGGCCCGCGCCATTCAGCGCTCCCGCCCAATTTGAAACGATCAATTGCGCGCCATTTGCCCAAGGCGCCCCGCTGGTGTCGGCAAAGCGCAGCACACAAGGGCTGGTCGGTAGGAGAAGGAACGAATTCTCGCCATTTGCCAACCGCAGTTGGCCTAATTGCGTTCCGTTCGCTTGCTCGTTCCAGGTCCCATCCGCTAGCGTGACCGTATCCTGGCCCGCCAACGAGCCGCCGTCGTGTTTAAACACAGCGCCCGCCGTTATTTGGATATCGTCGCAAAGCAGCAGCCCGCCGCTCAACTCATACGTTGCTCCATTCGAGACGGAGAGCCTTCCAAGGATTTGAGCCGTCCCCCCGGATTGCTGAACCCAGCCGGTCTGGGAAAGAACCTGGCCGCCGGCTTGGGTGAGGTTACTGACGATCAACCACCCGTTAGTCAGCGAGTAAGTCGAAGCACTCGACAGCGTCAGCGTTCCGATCTTGTTTGTGCCGGCGGTTTGGTTCATGGCACCCATGACGACATCGATCGATGGTGTTTCCAGCGTGCCGCCACTTAGGTTATAGCTCGCCGGGACGATCAGATTTCCGTACCCTACCGCCCCCGCCAGAATGATCCCGCCATTGGTGTGGTAACCACCCGATTGACTAAAAGTATCCGCCGCCATTCCGTAGCGGCCATTGAAGGGCCGGATCGCCAGCGACGATGCGCTCAGCTCCCCGCCTGAAAGACTGTACGAACCGGGTCCGAGTTGCATGGTAATGTCGCCAGCTATATTTGTTCCCCCGTTCTGGACCAGGTCGCCGCCCCCGTAAGGGTAGGTGGCCGGATAATCTGCCCCAATCGACAGGTTGCTGCACGTTAACAAACCATCATCCAGCTCGTACAACCCGCTCCCAATCCCAACAGTTCCGGAAACGGCGCCGCCTCGTTGAATGAAAAAGCCCGGCTCCTCGAAGGCCACTCTGCCGGCAACCGCGCCCTCGTACAAATCGTATTCGCCGTTCAGCTGTAGGATGACATTGCCGAAATTCGTGCCCCCTTCCTGATAAAACCGACCGCGGACGTGTTCGTCCCCGCCCAACAGAACACTATTAGTGAGAGTGTAGGTGCCAGGGACATCCAAAAAGGCGGCGCTGACCTCGGAACCGCCGCCTTCCGTAAACGTTCCGCCGACGTTGAAGGACCCTTGCTCGGAACCGTCCGGTGCCAGCGAGTTTTGAACCTTTAGAGCGGACGACAACATCACCACGGAGGACCCAGAATGGACCGTTACGCTTCCCGGATGACCCGAACCGCCCACCGTCAACGGTGTCTCTGTTCCGGTGTAATTCAGCAGCAGCACATTGAACGAATCCGTCGGTGAATCGATGGTGATCGAATTAATCGTCAAGCTGTCGGGGAAAGCCGATACGGTGGAGGGATCGATCGCTAAAGCCTTCCATCCGGCATTAGTGAGCTCAATATCCTGTCCAGCTCCCGGCAGCACGCCCAGCGACCACGCCGAGTCCTGCCACTTACCGCTTGTCGGATTCGTCCATACGTTCATCTGAGCCGCCGCCGGCATGCTTGCGACAATGCAAATGGCGGCGATGAAAACGGTTCGACAAGACAGTTGCCAGGGTGAATGAGTGATTTTCATCGGGAACGCGACCGGATGTTCTGGGGGCGTGGGCGGAGTTGCATAGTGCCTTGGCGCGCCAAAATCGCTCTTCCCAATCAAAGTGATAGTAGGGTGGAACACCCAGCAGGTGGGCGGACGAATACTGACTCGCCTCCAAGCGACCGCGAAACCCTTCGGAGTAAAAAAAACCGGGCTAGTCAGTCAGGGGGTGACCGAAGAGCCCGGGGAATTTTCGAATTAAGTACAACAGTAGGATTACGGAGAACATCGGCCGGAGTCTGTACCAAAACTCGGGCCGAAATCGCATATTCGGGCTAACCAAAGAACAATTTTACAATGCCCGTCAAAAAATCTTCGGCGTAATCTGGTCTCAATAAATCACCGACTCTTATTCCTGTCAACTCGATTCTTACAAGTATTAACTAAAGTTGACTTTACGATAAGACATTATCTTCTCATTTCATTGCTGGCTATCCATTCTGACCGCGATCTCACTCTTTCTATTCAATCTTTTGCGCTGAAATTTAATCGGCCCTGCCCTATCGTTCGCCCATGAATGTGCTTGAGGAACTGCTGTGGCGCGGCCTGGTGGCCGATTGCACCGACGTGCCGGAACTGACGCGACGCCTTAGCGCCGGGCCGGTCACGGTGTATGCCGGGTTTGACCCCACGGCGGATAGCCTGCACGTGGGCAGTTTGGTGCCGTTGCTCGCCTTGCGGCGCTTTCAATTATTTGGCCAACACCCCATCGCGCTGGCCGGGGGCGCCACCGGCTCGATTGGCGATCCCAGCGGCAAAACCCAGGAGCGGCAGTTGCTGACCCGCGAAGTGCTCGAGCACAACATCAGCCGCATTAAAGAACAACTGCGCCGTTTGCTGGATTTCGAGGTGGCCGGCAACCCGGCGCGATTGCTGGACAACGCGCAGTGGACCGAGTCGGTCGGGTACCTCGATTTTTTGCGCGATATCGGCAAGCATTTTTCCGTCAACCAGATGGTTGCCAAAGAGAGCATCCGGGCGCGGATGGAAGATCGGGAATCGGGCATCAGCTATACCGAATTCAGTTACATGCTGCTGCAAGCGTATGATTTCTACGTTTTGTGCCGCGACCAGGGCTGCGAATTGCAGATTGGCGGCAGCGATCAATGGGGCAATATCACCGCCGGCATAGAATTGACCCGCAAAAAATTGGGGCGGACGGTTTACGGACTGACTTTGCCGCTCATCACCAATGCCGACGGCACAAAGTTCGGCAAAACAGTGGCGGGTGCGGTCTGGTTGGATCCCGCCAGGACGAGCACGTACAAGTTTTACCAATACTGGATTCGAACTGACGATCGCGATGTCATCCGGTATTTGAAGTTTTTTACCTTCTTGGGCCAGGAGGAAATTAGCACTCTCGAGCAGGAGCACACCGCGAATCCAGGCGCTCGAGTAGCGCACAAAGCCCTGGCCAGGGCCGTCACGGACTTAATTCATGGGCCTGAGGCGACCACCGAAGCGATCCGCGCCAGCGAAATCCTTTTTGGCGGGGAACTGGGCGGAGTCGCGGAAAAGACCTTCAACGAAATCGTGGGGGAAGCCCCCACGAAGCAATTGGATCGCAGCCGTCTGGATGGCGCCGGTATGCCCTTGGTCGAGGTGCTGGTGCACAGTGGCTTGAGCTCTTCCAAAGGGCAGGCGCGTAAAGACATCGAGGGTGGCGGAGTCTACCTCAACAATATCCGGGAGGCCGGCGCACAGCGCTGCGTTACTGCCAACGACCTGCTCTTCGGCAAGCACCTCCTGGTGCGAAAAGGCAAAAGGAATTACGTCGTTCTAAGCGCCGGTTAGCTGCCGCGCTGAATTTGCCGGATCAACAAAGTCGGTAGGGATGGCGCGCTGCGCGTCTGTGCCGCGTTAGCGGCGCAACGTTGGATGTGAAGGTAACTCCTCTCGCATTCGTTCCGCCCGCTAAGCGCGGGCGGGGACATCGCAGCGCGATGTCCCTACCTCAGGGCGCTCTTTTCAAGGGATTTAGATGCGTTTGCCCTACCCGGACCCGCCGCCGGACATCGGATGTCCGCAGGGATGCACGAAACCACTAAGGCGACGAGAGTGCCTAGCGCCAGTTCGCTATCGATCGTCGCTGCGGGCAGAATGCCCGCGCGCCGGACGCAGACCCGCAGACCCGCAGGGTTCGTTGACACTGCCGGGTGGCACTGTTAGGTTTCGCCTTCTTTAAAACGCTCGATGGATTACAAGAACACATTAAACCTGCCGCAGACGGATTTTCCCATGAAGGCTGACCTGGTTAGCCGGGAACCCGAGCGGCTGCGCCAGTGGGCCGATTCAAAGCTTTACGAACGCATTCGCAAGCGGCGAACGGGTGGGCCGCACTTTGTTCTGCATGACGGTCCGCCGTTCGCAAACGGTGACGTCCATATTGGGACCGCGTTGAACAAAATCCTCAAGGACCTGGTGGTGAAGTACAAGTCCGGCCGCGGTTTCGATGCACCGTATATTCCGGGTTGGGATTGTCACGGCTTGCCCATCGAATTCAAGGTGAGCCAGGAAATGCGCAAGGCGGGAGATACTGCTGCGGACGCAGCGTCCATTCGCAAGGCGTGCGACGCCTACGCGCGCAAGTACATCGATATTCAACGCACTCAGTTCAAGCGTTTGGGAATCCTGGGAGATTGGGATAATCCTTACCTGACGCTTAATAAAGAATATGAAGCGGACGAATTGCGCTTGTTCGCGGACATCGTCGAGCAAAAATTCGTCTATCGCGGTAAAAAACCGGTTTACTGGAGCATCCCGTGCCGGACAGCGCTGGCGGAGGCGGAGGTGGAATACCGGGATCACGTAAGCCAGAGCGTTTATGTAAAGTTTCCGGTTGTCGGCCATCCCGGCACGTCGGTGGTCATCTGGACGACAACGCCCTGGACGCTGCCGGCCAACCTGGCGGTGGCCTATAACTCGACCTTCAGCTACTCGCTGGTGCAGGTGGGCGAGGAACAGTTGATTGTTTCCGCGCTGTTGCTGCCGGCGGTGGCGTCAAAATGCGGCTGGGAAGGTTATCAGATCGTGCGCAGCCTTGATGGCGGGCACCTGAGCCAGTTGGAATATCAGCATCCTTTTTGCAACCGCACGGGCAAACTCTACGCCGGCGACAGTTTCGTGGAAAACCTCACCGGCACCGGGTTTGTCCATGTGGCGCCCGGGCACGGTTTGGAGGATTACCATCTAGGTTTGGAGCACCAGCTGCCGATTTATTCGCCGGTGGATGATGACGGTCGGTTTACCCACACCAACGATCTTCCCATTGCAAAACAAATGCCGGCTGAAATGCTCGGCAAAGCAATTCTGGAAAAACACGGGCAGAGCGAAGCCAACGAGGTAGTGCTGCACGAGCTCCGGTTGCGTAAAGCCTTGGTGCATCAGGAAAACTATCACCACAGTTACCCGCACTGCTGGCGCAGCAAAACGCCCATTATTTTTCGCGCCATGGATCAGTGGTTCATCGAACTGGATCATGCTGGCTTTCGCTCGCGGGCATTGGCGGAAATCGACCGGGTCGAGTGGGTGCCTGACTGGGGCAAAAATCGAATCCATGCCGCGGTCCAAACCCGGCCCGACTGGTGCATTTCGCGGCAACGGACCTGGGGTGTGCCAATCCCGGCCTTTTACGATGCCAGCGGCAAAGCTATCCTGGATCCGACCGTGGTGCGTAACACGGCCAATCTGGTCGAGCAGCAAGGCTCGAATGTGTGGTTTGAAAAGTCCGCCGCGGAACTCTGGGCCCAGCTCAAGCCGGCTGGTGCCAAGGTTGCTGAGCCGGTGACCAAGTCCACTGATACCCTGGATGTTTGGATCGATTCTGGTTCCTCGTCGCGCGCGGTAATCGCGCGTCGTCAGGAAATCCGCGGACGCGACAAACCTTTCCAGGCGGATATGTATCTGGAAGGCAGCGACCAGCATCGCGGCTGGTTTCAGTCCTCGCTCTTGCTATCGCTCGCCGGTAATGGCGCCGCGCCTTATCGTTCGGTCCTCACGCACGGCTTCATGGTGGATGAGGATCGCGAGAAAATCTCCAAGAGCAAACAAGGCCAGAACGTTTACGAGAAGCCCCAGACTTCCGAGGCTTATATCAAACGGTACGGAGCGGACGTGGTCCGGCTTTGGGTCGCCTCGCAGGATTATCGCAACGACATTATTGTCAGTGAAAAGCGCATCGATAAGGTGGGCGAAACCTATCGCATTATTCGCAACGCGCTGCGGTACCAGCTCTCGAACTTATATGATTTCGATCCGGCCAAACACCAGGTCAAGGACGCCGAGTTGACCGGATTGGATCAATGGATCCTGGGGGAATACTCACGCCTCGAGCAGGAAATCATCCGGGCCTATGATGCCTATGAATTTCACGCAGTTTACCAAAAGCTAAGCCAGTTTGTCGCGGTCGAGCTCTCGGCTGTTTATCATGACGTGGTTAAGGACCGATTGTACACCGACCACGCCAACTCGGTGCGCCGACGCTCGACGCAAACCGCTTTGTTTCGACTGATCACCAATCTGTGCAAGATGCTCGCGCCCATTCTCTCGTTCACGGCCGACGAGGCCTGGGAATTTCTGCCGGGCACCCCCGGCGAATCCGTGCACGAGGCCGTTTGGCAGCCGTTGCAGTTTGCCTGGCCCGAAGCCCGGCGGCTCCTGTGGACAAGACTGTTTGAGTTGCGCGAGTTAGCGATGCCCATCCTCGAGCAGGCACGCCAGGCCAAGCAAATCGGCAAAGCGCTCGAAGCCAAACTCGCTTTCGCGGGCACGGCGTCCGCCTTGGGTGCGGCCCAGGCGGAATCAGAAGCCTTGCGCGAGTTGCTCAACGTTTCGCAACTGGAAATCAATCTGCTGGAGGACGGTCCGCTGAGCGTTTCGGTCAGCAAGGCCGATGGCCAAAAATGCGAGCGTTGCTGGCATTGGGAAACCGATGTGGGTTCCGTGCTCGAACACCCGACCATCTGCGGCCGCTGCGTCAGGGCTGTGACGTCGTAAACGTCGTGGTTCGGAGTCCCCGCTTTAGCCGGTTTGCTCCTCGATGAGCACTGCGTGTATTTTGGTGTTCCGCCTCCTTCGTCCTCTTCCCTCCTGGCCTAAGGAAGAGGATGATGACCCAGACATGACACGCCACCCAGCGCCGTGGTCGGCTTTTCTTACCAGACCGCCTGAAGGCGGGACTCCAAACAACAGCTGCTTTCCCTCACTTTTTCACAAACAACGCCAGCGACGCCGTGAACCCGTGCAAGAAGCTGCGTTCGCCGACCGGACCAATTTCACCATTGCAAAAAAAGCCGGTCAGCCCGATTGGGCCAAGGCGCTGCTGAACGAGTTGAGCGTCATGATTGGGACGGCCGAACATTCCCTGGCCGCGTCCATTGCAACTGCACAGACAGCCCCCATATACAGGAGCTTTGCCCAGGGTCGTGCGCGTGCGCGCCAGGAGTTCGTTCATGTCTTCGGTCGCCGCGGCGGCCGAGCGGCGCTGGAACTGGATGGTTTGGCCCAATCGTGGAGCAGCCCCGACGGCGATGCTGCCCGACCGCGGGTCGGCGCCCAACAGGTTCCGAATCAAGAAATCTCCGCGATGAAACTCTTCGAGATATTCATTGATGACCAGACCGACGAAGAGATTGCCGCGCGCGCGTTTCTGCTCCTCGGGGGACAATTGATTGAAGGTCTCGGCCAGGACTTCATAGGCGGGCCGATTGCCGATCTCGTGAATGACGTTTTGGTCGACTTTCGTCAGCGTCCAGGTTTCTCCAATCGGCGTGCAGCCTTGCGAAGTGACCCCGACCAACCGCACCTCGCCGCCGAACGAGACGGCCACCCCACCTTCCTCGAAAACGTCACCATTGAGATAAACTTGGGTGGTTTGCTCGCTAAACTCGCCGCTGGCTAGTCCCCCCAGTATCGGCACTCGCGGGTAAGCCTCATTCCATCCTTTGAGCCAGGCCTCACTATCAAGGTGAAATGGATCGATGAATGCCAGCCATCCGTTAGTTTGGTCCGGTCCAAGTCCGCTCTCCATCTGCCAGTAACCGGGGCCATTGGCCTCTTCGACTTGCTCCTGGGTAAAGTGAAATGCCTTCAAATCCGCTTCGGGCAGGCAATACAAGCCGAGGGCGATCCCGGCGTTTTCCTCGATTTCCTCTCCGCCGCTGATCAGGCTTTGACTCGAACAACCCGCCAGCAAGGGAATGCGCGCGTGTACGCGCAGAATTTCGAGGATCTGGCGTGCTTGTTTGAAATAACGCGGGGTCATGAAGACCAGCCCGAGCGAGATTTGGGGAACGCTCAACCGGGCCCGCAGGTTCTCGGCCCAGCTTTGCAACCCGGCCTCGTCAAACGCCTCAGACCAGTGCGCAGCAACTGAAAATTCGCTTCCCACAGCGCAAACTTAATAGGCAACCCGCCAAATGCAACTAAGCGTGGTGCCGGCCTTTGAAAGTGAGTTCCGCAATCCCGGATTTGTCGAGTTGACCCAGACCTTCCGTAACCATCCGATCATATTGTTTCTTGGCGGCCGTCGCCAATGGCAGGTTCAGACCCTGGCCTTTTGCCAGCTTCACGGCGATTCCCGAATCTTTGGCAGCGTGGGCGGCGGAAAAAAAGCATGTATGATCGCGGTTCTGCATATCTTCTCCGTCGGTTTTTAGAACCTGCGAATTTGCGCCGGTTTGCGAGAGAACTTCCCGCAACAGGGTCAGGTCCAGTCCCAACGCCGCGCCCAAGGCCAGGCCTTCGGCCAGTCCGGCAGTATTGATATTCATCACCATGTTCACCAGCGCCTTGACCTGCGCCGCCTGACCGGCCGGGCCGATGTAGCGCATCGAACTGCTGAGCTTCTCCAGGATGGGTTTGGCTCGTTCGAACGCATCGGCGACGCCGCCGCACATCAAGTACAGCATGCCTTGACGCGCCTGGGGAATGCTCGACGCCATGCAGGCTTCGAGACTTTGCGCGCCCGCTTTTTGGGCCTTGGCTTGGACCCAAACGTGCACCTCCGGCGTGATGGTGGCGCAGTTGATGAAAAGCTTGCCCCGAGACCGGCTCAAAAGTCCGCCATTGAAGATCTGTTTCATGGCTTTGTCATCCGTCACGACCGTGAAGACCACCTCACAGAGGCGGGTCACTTGCTTTAATTCAGCCACGGCTGCCGAGTTCTTGCGCCAGGTTTTGAGCCGACTCGGATTGGACATCATACACCGCACCGATCTCGTAGCCACATTCCTTCAAGCGCCGGGCCATATTCGCCCCCATCCGGCCCACTCCGACAAATCCAATCTTTTCAGCCATAAATTGTTCCTTTCGTGGAGTCGCGAAAAGATTAACCTAGACTGAGGATCGATGGCAAAAGAAAGCGCAGGTTTGCTGCTGTACCGTCGCAAGCACGGGACGCTCGAGTTCCTTTTGGTGCATCCGGGCGGGCCGCTTTGGAAAAATCGCGACGCGGGCGCCTGGTCAATACCCAAAGGCGAAATCCAAGCGGATGAAGACCCTCTGCGAGCGGCCCAACGCGAGCTTCGCGAAGAGCTTGGGTTCTGTCCCGAGGGTGAGTTCATTCCATTGGCTGCCATTAAGCAAAAAGGCGGCAAGGTGGTTCGCGCGTGGGCGATCGAGACGGAGTGGGACCCGGCCAATCTTAAAAGCAACACCTTCACCCTCCCGTGGCCGCCCCGATCAGGCAAGGTGCAGGAGTTTCCCGAGGTCGATCGCGCCGCTTATTTCGACCTGGTTAGCGCGACCACGAAGATCAATCCCGCCCAAGTGCCATTGTTACTCGAAGTCGATAGGAAGTTGGCGCAAATGAAGTGAATCGGCGCGACAGTCCTGACAGGTTGCAGGTCGTAGGTGACAAGTCCCAGGTTCAGCAATCCAACTCAGAGCGTGTTTTAGAATTCGGCAGAATTCGGTTCGGAGTCCCGCCTTTAGGCGGCCCAGCGCCGAACCGCCTAAAGGCAATGGAAAGGGATAAACATGAATAACCAAAAGACTTGCCGCAGACGCGGGGCTCACGCCGGGAGGTGAACCCACCGAGGCGGCTCCTAATCCGTGTTCATCGGTGGTCAATTGGCTTCAGACCTTGGCGTCTTCGCGTCTTTGCGTGATCCACCCCCAACCGTGAATCTCACGCCAAGCCGCAAAGCCGCAAAGAGGGATGGCCTAAAAGCGGGACTCCAAGCCCAGGCGCCCGCGGCTGGCCGGTATTTTAAAACACGCTCTCACGCCTGTTCGTATTGATTAGTTTGCTGCAATCCGGTAGGCGACGCTGGCGCTTACGATGACCGAGATGATGCTCATCAAGGGGAACGAGCCGTACATCAGGAACAAGGTCCCTACCACTGCCGTGAGGGCAATGCCGCTCGAAATCCAACCCAAAGTCGCGTCGGTCCCTTTGAACAGCAACTTGGCGCAGAAGCCGGTCAAAACTCCGATTCCCACGCCCAGAAGAGGAAAGCGAAAGCCGGCGAGGGCATAAAAACCAAACATGGCTCCGACGCCCAAACCCGCGCCGAGCAGAGCGCCCAGGATCCCGCGTCCCAAATTAAACCTGTCGTCAGTCGCGTTTTGAATGTCATTCATGCGGGCGTTGAAACAGCAGGCTTTGTGCCAGTCGAATCCTATTCTCGGATTTTGCAAGGCCTTATAGAACAACGCTATTCGATGTAGTTAGAGAACGGTTGGCTTAAGGCAGGGCAGCTGTTGGCCTTTATTTGCCGACCGTTGGTACCTTGTAAAAATCATAAGTTATGCGCCAGGTGAACTCGGCGTCGGGTTCGACCTGTATTTCGATGAAGGGCTCCAGCGAAAGCGGCGCGCGAATGGACCACAATGCGGCGCGAGACAGCGGCCGATCGCCAGTGATGTGAACACCCGCTCCCAACTCCCGGTTCTCGATGCGGATGTTGTAATCGCGGGGAGTCGGCCCAAATCCCGCAATGGCGAAGTAAACGCGCTCCTCACGGGTCAGAGTCTTGCGGAAAAGGATTTGATTTCCACGAACCTCCGCGAGGCGTTGGTCCGGCGGTGGTGAGGCTTGAATTGTAAACGGAACGGTGATCGAAACACCAGGTCCCGGCGGTTTGCGGTCGAGATAAAGGAAATTGTGGTTGTACACGCTGGAGTGGATCGGCCGTGTCCCCGTATTGCGCAAGCTGTGCTCCAAAACCAACTGGGGTTTTCCTTTGGTGAGCGAGACTGTCTTGCGGTAAGCATAACCGTAGCCGGTGGTGGGCTCGGAGATTTCCTGGGTGAACTCGATAGACTGCGCATCCTGGCGCACGGTCCGTTTGCCGGCGTCAAGGATCGGGTAAAGGCGGAACATATCGTATTTGGCATCGTCCGGCTTCTGGAGCACTCCGACGCCTATCTTGATAAACCTGCCTCCGGACTTGGCTTCATTAAAACCCAGCGCGCTGCCGTCGGTGGCAAATTCTTCCGCCGGCCCGGTCATGGCCGTGCAAGGGCCGGCAACGATGTCCGGGCCGTCGTAGACAAAATCGCGCACGTTGACATCGGCGCGTTGGAACCACTGGGGAAAATAATCGTGTCCCGCGAATTCAGCGGCGCAAATCGCTCCCGCCCAATCGAAGCGAGTTCCGCGGTAAAAGCCCACCTTGTCATCCGGAAGATATAGTCGGACACGAACTTCGCTGTTGGTGAGCTCCGCTGCGGGAGGTGAACCGGAAGAGGAGGACGCTCCTGCTAAAGGTCCCAAAAGAGAGGCGAGCAAGGTAGCCTTGGTCATGGGGTGAACATAACGCCGCAATAGAGAACCTTTCCAGCGAAATCCTGGATTGGAGGGAGACCGGTTTTCAATCACTGATAAATATGAATACCGATGAATACGGTAAGGAAAGGATCGAGAGGGGACGTGGGCAATGACTTTGGACTCACCTTCATCTGCCCTGCGCCATTATCCGTGTCAATCAGTGTTCATCCGTGGTTGGAATTAGTGTTGATTAGTGTCCATTCGCAGTTTGGATCTTTGGTTGCGCTGCACCGCGCGGGGTTCATCGTGGTTTTAACTGCATGGTTACGGCTGAAGCCGACTCCGAAGTCGGGTTGTTTTGACTCAAGATCCGAGCCCGCTTTGCCGATTGAGAGGAATGTTTCGTGTTTTGAACTTCATTCTGCTCGTGGCACTCCTCTGCGGATGTGGCGGCAAAACTGCGCGCATGAAGAATCCGGAAGACCCGCAGGGACGTTACTGTGAGCAAATCGCGGTAGCGAAGCACGTGCTGGAGCAAAAGGAGGATTGGGCCGACCGAGCTGAATGGGAGGTTTTGAAACTAGACGATGGGTGGCGGGTCATTGCCTGGCGCGTGGAACATGCCGACCGAAAAGGCGCAGAGCGATACCTACCCTGGGGTTATTCAATTATTGAGCTGGACAGTCGGTTGGTCCCCGCACACTACGTTCGGAAAGGGTGATGATGGGTCAGGGGCTCTTGACGCCTACACGGTAAAAGAACCGCCCGTTGACGGCGGAATTGGTGTCGGTATACGCGGTGGACGTTCCGATCTGCCCGAGGATATTGCTGCCAACGATCACACTATTGGTGGCGATCCAAACAATGTTGGTGCTCTGGCCGGTGATGTTCGTAGCCGCGAGTGTGAAAGGTGAAGCAAGCAGGGTGCTGCGCTGTAGAAAATAATTCACGCCGGGAACACTCTGCCACGTTATCGTGACATTCCTGCCGGCCGGCTCTACAGAAACCAGGCGCAACACCGACTCCGCGTTGGTGGGACACGTGCCGCAGATCCACTCTTGCCAATTGTTCATCCCATCGCCGTCGGTATCGGCGTAATCGGCCGAGCCATCGGTTGGCAGCTTATACTGCTGCAGCCAGGCATAGGAGATCGCCGAGCCCGAGCCTTGAACTTCATACGCTCCCATGTCCACCGCGGCCCCGATAATGCGCGGATTACCATCGAGGTCAGAGCCAACGAATACCGCGGCGTTGTCTCCGGCATTGATACAAGGGGAAGCTGATTGCAGTCGCAGGTTGCCGGCGGCGAGATCAATGAACAGCGGCTCGTTGGTGATGCTGCCCGAGCCGTTCGCAGGCAAAGGCGTGGTGCAACAGTGGTTCAGAGTGCTTTCGGAGTAGTTCAGGTCCGAGTTGTAATAAACGATGCTGTTGTTGAGCACGCAGTTGTACGCTCCTCCACCATAGCTAAAAACAGAGGGAGGAGCCGAGTTGCCGGTCACCGTGCAATTGTTGAGTGTGCAACCGGAAGCCCCGCCGCCACCATAAGCGCTTGCAGTATTGCCGGTAAGCAGGCAATCGTTGAGCAGAGCACCACCAACCCCGCCGCCGGAGTTTTCCGCCTGGTTGCCAGTAAGAGTGCAGTTGTTGAGGGTGCCGAAGTAAGCGCCGCCGCCGTTTGAGGACTTGTTTCCGTCCAGAGTGCAGTTGTTGAGCGTGCAGTTGAACGCTCCTCCGCCGGCGCTGCCGCCATAGGTCGTCGCATTGCCGCTCAGCGTGCAATGGTACAGCGTAGCGGAGTCGGCCCCGCCTCCGGTTTGGGTCGCTGAGTTGTTGCTCACGGTGCAATCATAGAGAGTCCCGCCGGACACTCCACCGCCCGCGGATGCTGAGTTGCCCACGATTACGCAATTCGTCAGATAAGTACTGGTGGACTTGCACAAAACCCCGCCGCCGGTTCCAGCCAAACCGTTCGTCAGGGTGAACCCGGAAAGACTCACGTCATCGGCCAAAGACAGGCACCGGTTTGTTCCGCGGCCATCGATGACAGTCGACTGCGGGCCATTGACCCCTAGCAAGGTGAGCGGCAGGCGCACGATCACGCTCCCCGAATAGGTACCGCTATGAACGAGCACCAACGAGCCAGGCAAAGAGACGGACGTCAGTGCATCCGGAATGCTCCGGGCTGCGGTGTCCCAGCTAACGTACGGCACAGTTGGGTTAACGCTCCAGGCGTCCACGTAGTATACGGGCAATTGCGCTACCTGGATGGCGACACTGGCGGTCACGCCCTCAGGATGATCCTCGTTGTAGACTCGCAAGATGACGTTATACAGACCCGGAGCCGCCCACTGATGAGTTGTGTGCAAGCGATTGCTCTCGATAATACCGTCGCCGAACTCCCAGCGAGAGTCGATCGCGCGCCCCGATATCGAACCGTCCAAGCTGATCGTGAAACCAGTAGCCACATTCGTCCAGGACACCGTGATGCTGAGGCTCAGGGCCCCCGTCAGCGACCCGCTGTAAAACTCGTCGCAACCAATGGAAGGCGGATTAAGCCAGGGCTCGCCATCCAGGTCCAACCCGCTCACATAGGCGCTGCTGGCCGCGCCCCGACAAGGAGAACTGGAACTGATGCGCCAATCGCCGGCAAGGGCAGGTTCATTGGTGATATTACCAACCCCGTTTGTGGGCATGGGCACAGTGCAGCAGTAGTTCAGGGTGGAGTACGGATCGTAATTGGGTCCGAAGTTGTAATAGAGAATGCAATTGTAAAAGGTCCCACCTGATGGAGCCGCGTAACCCATGTTGCCGTAGCCGTTGCCGGTAAGCGTGCAATTGTACAGCGTGCTCGCAGTAGCGCCGGCTAGCATATTGGAAGTTAGCGCGCAGTTATAAAGCGTGCACTGTGAGGCAGCCCCGAAACAATACTTGTTGCCGGTTAAAGCGCAGTTGCCCAGGGTGCTCAGGTATGCGCCGCCACCGTTGGTCGCGATGTTGGATGCCAGCAGGCAACGGTAAAGGATGCTCTGGGTCGCACCACCGCCAAGACCGCCACCACCTCCAGCAATGTTGTGAGTCAACGTGCAGTCAAACAGAGTGCAGTAGGCGGTTCCGCCACCTTCGCTGCCGGCGGAATTACCATCGAGTGTGCAGTGGTACAAGGTGGCACTATACGCACCGCCGCCGTAATTGGCCGCGTTTCCCGCGATCACACAATTGGTAACGAAAGCATTCGGCCCGGTACCCGAGACCCCTCCACTCTGATGAGCTGAGTAACTTATTCCATTGGTCAGTGTGAATCCGGACGCGCTCGAGTCGTTGGTTAAGGACAAGCACTGGCCCTGCCTGAGCCCGTCAATAGCCGTAAACCGGGGGCCATTGACACTCTGTAAGGCCAGCGGAAGGTTGACCGCAACGCCGCCAGCGTAGACACCATTTGTCACGAACACCTGCGAACCTGGGAGCGTGGCCGCGTTCAAGGCATCCTGGATTTTCACGGCCGCCGTGCTCCAACTCGCATAAGGTGGCTGAGGATTGGCGCTCGCCCCATCGACATAAAGCACGGGCTGTGCTGCTACGCGAATAGTCGCCGTCGATTGCACCCCCGCGGGATTGGAATCGTTGAACGCACTAAAGGTCACGACGTAGTTGCCGGGCGCGCCCCAGGCGTGACTGGCGTAAGGCCGATTGCTCACCACCGTGCCATCTCCAAAGTCCCAAATATTCAGAGCCGCCGCGCCGCGTATTATTCCGGTTAAACTCACCGGGAATCCCACCGCCACGTTGGTGTAAGCCGCCACCAAACTCGCTCTCAGCGGCCCAGTCATCGCGCCGCTCTGGTATTGGTCGCACCCGATATCCGGCGGATTTGCCCATGGCTCATCATCGATATCGGTTCCCACGAAATAAGCGGCGCTGCCGGCTCCGCGACAAGGGGAAAGGGCACTAATATGGCTGGCGTCGGTCAGTTTTGGGTCGAGGTCGATGTTGCTGTTGCCGCCCAGAGGCAACGGTGTCGCGCAGGAATGATCCAAAGTACTGGCGCCGTCATAGTTCGCTCCGGCCGGCGCAGTGTTGAACATGCTGATGCAATTGTAGAGCGTGGAACCATTGACTCCGCCTCCGTTATTGAGCGCCGAGTTGCCCGTCAGCGTGCAGTTGTAAAGCGTACACCCGTAGGCGCCACCTCCGACATCCGTGGCGGAATTGCGCGCCAGCGAGCAGTTGTACAGCGCACAACCGAAAGCCCCGCCGCCCTCAAAGGACGAGTTGCCCGTGAGCGTGCAATTGTAAAGTGTGCAGTAAAAGGCGCCGCCTCCGTAAAAGCCCGAGTTGCCCACAATCACGCAGTTGGTGACCAAGGTCGTTGCGGTAGCCCCTCCCTCGACGGCTCCACCATAATCAGTGGTCAAACCATTGGTCAGCGTGAACCCGGACAGAGCGGCGCCGGTCCACAGGGAGACGCATTGGTTTGTTCCAGCGCCGTCGATAATCGTGAACACCGGACCATTAACGCTCTGGACAGTAAGTGCTAGGCCGACGAACAATCCACCGCTGTACGTGCCGTTGGTTACTAAAATCAGGTCACCCGGCCTGGCAGCCCCAACTGCGCCATAGATGTTATGAGACGCTGTCGCCCAACTCGCGTATGGCGGTGTGGGGCTGGGGCTGTTCTGCCAGACGTATTTGGTTCCGGGTTGAGGAGGTGAAGTCTTGCCCAAGACGGTTAATATCGCCACCTCGCTGGTAACCGAGCCGAAGGCATTGGTGATAACAATCGAATAAGTGCCCGCCTGGTTGGTAGTGACTCCGGGAAGCGCCAGAGTTGAGCTGGTGGCACCCGAAACAACGCTCCCATTGAAGTTCCACTGCCAGGACAAAGGCAACGACCCCGTTGCAGACACAGCTAGCGTTACGTTGCTTCCGGTATTGACAGTCTGGTACAGCGGCCCCAGCAGCGTAACCGAAGGCGCGACGTTGGTGACCGTTAGGATCGCGACTCGGCTGGTGATTGAGCCCAGCGAGTTCGTAATGACCACGGAATAGCCGCCGGCTTGGTCGGTTGTCACTGACGTCAATGCAAGGTTCGCGGTGGTGGCATCGTGGAGGGGATTTCCATTAAACCACCATTGCCAGGACAGCGGCAACGAGCCCGCAGCACCCACACTGAAGATGACATCATTGCCGGAGTCCACCGTTTGATCCATTGGCTGCTGGGAAATTGACGGGGCGCCGGGAAATTGGAATTCATAAGCCCCGATATCTATCGACGCGCCCCTGACACGGGGATTCCCGTCCAAGTCGCCAAACCCCGTGACCAGGGCAGGAGGGTTGGTTCCGGCATCAATGCAAGGCGAACCAGCCTGCAACCGAAAATCCCCGGCCGTTTCATTGATAAATAACGGCGCGTTCGTAAGATTGTAGAAGCCGTTCGTGGGCATCGGCGTGGTGCAACAGAAGTTCAGCGTGCCCGCCGTATAGTTCGCATCGGTCGGCGCGAAATTATCGTAGACGATACAATTCAGGAGCGCGCCCTCGTAGACGCCCCCGCCCTGAACCGACGCCGAGTTGCGCGCGAGCGTGCAGTTGTATAGCGTGCTGTAAAAGGCCCCACCGGCAAGCCCCCACCCCGTCCCGCTCGCCGTGTTGCTTGCCAAAAGACAGTTGTACAAAGTGCCTCGATATACGCCTCCGCCGGAACGAGCCTTGTTTCCCACGATTACGCAGTTGGTCAAATAGGTGTACTCGGCTTCGCACCAAACGCCGCCAGCAGCCTCTTCGGCCAGTCCGTTCGTCAGCGTAAACCCGGACAGGCTGGTCCCATTAGTGATGTAAGCGCACCGATTTATCCCCCCACCGTCGATAGTCGTGAACTGCGGACCGTTGGCGCTCAACAATGTCAGCGGCTTGTCGATGCTCAGCCCGCCGGCATAAACGCCGTTGCTTACCAGGACGATCGAACCCCATGGTGCCGCAACCACCGCATCCTGAATGTTGGTGGCCGCCGTACTCCAACTGGCGTAGGGCGGTATCGGATTTGTGCTCGCGCGCGAGACGTACAGCGTGGCGGCGGCAAGATCGAGTCGTGCCAACAAAATGATGCCAGCCATCAGACAAAACCGGATTTTCATTCTCTCCTCGCGGAAAAACTTGAAGTTTGCGCCAACAGACCGATGGCAACCACATAGCATTGGCCTGGAGTGAATCTGCCCAACCTTTCACTCAAGCTCCCGCTATGACGGCCGCAATCCATGCAGCTTCTATCTCCCGCGCACGGGTCATTGACTGAGCCATTCCCGACGGGTGCGACGGCGTACGGTCAAAGTGTATCTCCGCTTGCCTGGAATGCCAATGGGAATCGGAAACTGATGAACTCGCGAAAGCCGGAACATTCCTTTGCGCCTCTTGTGCCTCTTCGCGGCTGAATGCGTTCAACTTGGAACCGCAACTGGCCGGCGCTCGCCTCAGTGTTTATCCTTGTCCATCCCCCTCATCCCCTCCCAGCCGTTGACGACCCGCGCGGTTTGCGTTTAATTGTCTTTGCGTTCAGGACGCATCCGAGTCCGCGGAAAGGGCTGAGCCCGCCTGGAAATGTCGGCACAACTTAAAACCTTGATGCTGCCTGCCAGCGGACTTCAGGCCATAGCAGAAAGGTTTCATGTCCAAGTCGCTTCCGTCGCGGCCGAGTCTTGAGCAACTCAAGAAACAGGCCAAAGAGTTGCTTCAATCCCTCCGTTCGCGTGAACTCAATGCCATCCAGCGCGTCCGCGAGTTCCATCCTGAACTCTCCAAATCAACCGAGTCCGATTTGGCCAAGGCCGAATTTTCACTGGCCGACGCCCAACTCACTCTGGCGCGCGAGTATGGTTTTGCCAGTTGGCCTAAGCTCAAAGCCCAGGTCGAAACGCTCGCAGCCGAGCAGGATCCAGCCCTCGCGTTTCAGGCCGCCATCCTCGGGGACGACATCGCTCGCGTTGCCGACCTGCTCGAAAAAGTCCCCGCTTTAAGGGAGCGACTCAACGGACCCTTGCCGGATTACGGTTTCGGCACCACGCCTTTAATCGCGGCGGTGCATCGGACCAACCGTGAGATGATCGATCTCCTGCTGCGCTTCGGCGCCGATATCAACGGGCGCAGCCATTGGTGGGCCGGCAGTTTCGGCGTGCTCGACGATGACCGCGGCCTGGCCGATTTCCTCATCGCCCGCGGAGCTCGTGTAGACGCCCACGTGGCGGCCCGACTCGGGATGATCGACAAGCTCCGCGAACTTGTAGCCGCGGACCCGGGCGTGGTCGCTGCGCGTGGCGGGGATGGCCAGACGCCGCTGCACTTTGCCTGCTCGGTCGAAATCGCAAGTTTCCTCCTCGCAAACGGCGCGGACATCGATGCTCTGGATATCGACCACGAATCTACGCCGGCGCAATGGATGATGCGCGATCGCCGCGAGGTGGCGCGCAATCTCGTGTCCCGCGGCTGTCGACCCGACTTACTCATGGCCTCGGCGTTGGGCGACCTGGACCTGGCCCGCCGACTCCTCGACCAGGACCCATCGCGCATTCACCTGAACGTGTCCCTCGAGCATTTCCCCAAAAGGAATCCGCGCGCCGGCGGCTGTATCTATATCTGGACGCTGGGCTGGAACAAAACCCCGCATGTGCTGGCTAAAGAATCCGGTCACCTGGACGTCCTGAACCTTTTGATGGAGCGCAGTCCGGATTCGCTGAAAGTCTCGCTCGCACTTGAACTCGGCGATAGGGACTTGTTCAACCGCCTCCTTGCTTCGGCGCCGGATATGCTGACATCGCTCTCCCCGGCCGAACGGCGCAAACTGGTGGATGCCGCCCAGGATCGCAATATTGATGCGGTCCGTCTGATGTTGGAAGCCGGCTGGCCCGTCGACGCGCGCGGCCAGCATGGCGGCATGGCGCTGCACTGGGCAGCCTTTCATGGCCATGCAGAAATGGCGCGGCTGATCCTCGGGTTCCAACCGCCTCTAGAGGCGGTTGATTTCGATTTCGATGGCACGCCTCTCGGCTGGGCCATTCACGGTTCTCGCGAGGGATGGTACCGTCAGACCGGCGATTACGCCGCAACGGTCGACGCCCTGCTCAAGGCCGGGGCCAAACCGCCGGCAAAAATCACCGGCTCACCCGCAGTCCAGGCGGTCCTGAGGGACTTTGCTGCGAAGCAAATTTGAAAAATCCAAACGATCCAATCCAGGAGAGGCCAGGATTCCTTTATCATTGAATTTGGGGCAGAACTGATGAAAAACTCATTGACAAGACGATGGCTGGAACTGTTCACAGGCGCCGCCGGGTCGCGTTGCTGGTTAACTCCACCAACGGCCATTATGATTTGCCGCCGGAATCTCCCCCGGATGCCCTGGCTGAAGTCGATTCAGCAAAGTACATCGAAGCCTATGCCGAGGGCATCAGGCTGGCCGGATGTGAACCGCTCGCGCGTGAAGGCGTTCCCGATCTGGGCGTGATCGATTGGTTGCGCAAAGAGCGTCCCGATTTTTGTTTCAATGTTTGTGAGGGATTTGGCGGCGAAAGTCGTGAGGCCCACATGCCGAGTCTGCTGGAAGTGCTCGGCCTGCCTTATAGCGGGCCGACGCCTCTCGCCGCCGCGGTGACCCAGGACAAACCCACTACCAAACGGCTATTAGCAGCGGCTGGGCTGCCGACGCCCTCATTCCAGGTCTTCGATTGCCCAGAGACCGCTTGCCATTGCCCGCTGGCTTTCCCGCTGTTCGTCAAGCCGAAGCACGAAGGCACCGGGATGGGTATCCTCAATGAGAGCAGGGTGACCGACGCAATTCAATTGCGCGGCCAGGTTGAGCGCGTCCTGCGCACGTACCGTCAACCCGCATTGGTCGAAAGCTTTATCGAAGGCCGAGAGCTGACCTGCGGAGTGGTTGGCAACAACGGCGACCTGAGATTACTTCCGATTCTCGAGGTGAACTTCGATGGCTACCCACCCAGCCTCTTACCCGTCTACTCTTCCGTTCACAAGAATGATCTCGACCATCTGTATCGCTATCAGTGTCCCGCACAGTTGCCTGAGACGGTCGCGGAAGAAATCGGCAGGTTGACCCGAGCTACTTTCGAAATCACCGGCTGCCGGGATTATGCCCGGGTCGATTTCCGGCTCACGCCCGAGGGCCAGTTGTACATCCTCGAAATCAATGCCCTTCCGGGGATCACTCCGCGAAGCGACATGACGCTGATGGCGAAGGCCGAAGGCAAAAGTCATCCCGCCTTGGTGGCCAGCGTGCTCGAAGCCGCCTTGAAGCGATACAAGCTTTCATGAATTCGCGTTCGGTGCTTCTGCTCTATGGCCTGGACCAGGAGACCTTGCCAGTGGACGCCGAGTGCACGCGCGAGACCATTCCAGAAGCTGCACAGGCGCTACGATCGCGCGGCTGGAAAGTCGAAACCTGCCAGGTGACCGATAATCTGCCGGCCGCGCTGGTGCCGTTCCCGCCCGGGGAATGGATCGTGTTTAATCTTTGCGAAGGATCTCCCACCCAGCCTTTTTATTATGCGCGCGTGGCCGAATTTCTCGACCAACGCGGGTACGCCTACACCGGCAGCGGCCCCAAATCGCTTCATCAGACTCAGTATAAAACCTCCATGAAGCGCTTGCTGGAGGCGGAACAGTTGCCGACCCCCAGGTGGAGCGCGGCGTCGAATCCGGAGCTGCTGTCGTTCGACACCTTTCCTGCCCTGGTTAAACCCGCCGGCGAGCATTGCTCGTTCGGGATCACACGCGAATCAGTGGTGTTCGATCTTCAGCAAGCTCGGGCCCAAGCCGCCGTGCTGGCGCGCCAGTTCACGGGAGAGATCATGCTCGAAGAATTCATCGATGGACCCGAATTCGGAGTTGCACTGTGGGGGGAGGAACCGGACCTGGAGGTTTTAGGCATCAGCGTGATCACCTACACAGGACTGCCTGATTTGCGCGATCGCTTGTGTACGTTTGACGCGAAATGGCTTCCCCAAACTGAGGCTTACAAGAAGACCATGCCGGTTTGTCCTGCGCCGATCAGCGCGGAACTCGCTAAAACTCTGGCAGAGATTGCGCGGCGGGCCTACCGCTGCTGTGACGTCCGCGATTACGGCCGAATCGACCTGCGCTTGCAGGGCGACCGGCCGATGATCCTGGACGTGAATTCCAACTGCGCGCTGTCAAAAAATGCGGGCTTTCCTGACACGGCCCGGATCGCCGGTTGGGATTACGGAGCCACCCTGGAACGCCTGGCCGAAATGGCCGGTCGAAGGGCTTCCTGCCCACGCCGAGGTTCCTGCTCACACACAGCTCGAGCAAGCAGCTTATGACGGTCAAGGTCTTGCCTTCGACACCGCAGGACCGCGCCGCAATCCGGGACGTGCTGCTGAATTCCAATCTTTTCAAAGCCTCTGACGCTGAGTGCGTCGACGAAATGTTCGGCCTGGCGCTGGCGAAGCCCACCCCGGACAACTATCGTTTCCTCTCCGCCTTTCTGGATGGCGCCCTGGTTGCGTTCGCCTGCTTCGGTTGGGAATCGCTAACCCACGGTAGCTGGGACCTCTTTTGGGTCTGCACCCTGCCGGCCGCCCGTGGCCGCGGGTTGGGCGGAGCGCTGCTATCCGAGGCTGTTCGCGTCGCCACCGCTGAGGGCGGACGTCTAATGGTCATTTATACATCCTCCACGCCGGCCTATGCCGCCGCGCGCCGCCTCTATCAAACCCATGGGTTTCTCCACACCGCAACGGTCCAGGAGTACTATAATGTGGGGGACGACCTGTATATCTACACGAGAAGGTTGGCCTAACGAAACATTGCAGCACGAGCTTCACGAATAGTGCCAACCGGGATAACCTGGCCTGGATAAGCTTCACAAGCTGTTCCCGCAGCGGTTCGCGAGGTCCGCGAGCTCAGGAGTTCGGTCCCCGAAGCTCCTGTCGATTTCACTCGCCATCCGTGCCTGAAGCGATATGTTGCGGCGGAACATGAAGATTGGTGTATTCGGGAGGAAATTGACCGCCCTGTTCGCTGTGCTGCTCATCCCGGCATCGACCTGCCTTGCGCAAGTACCGGGCTCCTCCGGACCGGCGGGATTGAGTTCTGCCCTCACCCGGCTTTTTGGCAAAACCACCGCCTTCTCCGCTAAAGGCGAAATGGAAGTCACCGATAATTCCAACCACGAGGTTTCTTTTTGGCCGATGGACTTCTCAATCCTGGACAAAAAGATCCGCGTCGAGATCGATCTCACCCAAACTCGCACCCGAGGTGTCCCGGCCCAGATGGGCGCCATGCTCAAGCAGATGGGAATGTCCCAGGTGATCAGCATTGTCCGGCCTGACAAAGGTTTGGTGTACGTTATCTATCCTGACCAGCGCGCGGTCATGAGTATGCCGCTGCCCAAAGAAGACTCCGAAGCCACGGAGAAAACTCCGAATATAGCCAAAACGCCCTTAGGCAAAGAAACCGTCGACGGCCATGCCTGCGTTAAGAACAAAGTTGTGATTACCGATTCCGCCGGTCAGTCAACCGAGGCGATCACCTGGGAGGCTTCTGACCTGCGGGAGATCCCGATTCAAATCGAGACCCGAGAAACGGGCAATACTTCCATCGTTCGTTTCAAACAGATCCAGTTTGCGCGGCCGGCGGCTGGTTTCTTTGAACCCCCCAGCGGTTTCACGATGTACGACACCCCCGAGGCCCTGAAGCTCAGCGTGATGAAAAAAGTCGTGGACAACGCCAGCAAGGAGAGCACGAAGAACAAGTAAACCGACTCGCGTTCGGTCTCCTGCGTCAAAGAGCTCAGGGCAGGATGGGCACTATTCTTTTCCATTTTGTGTTGGCGGCTCTGTTTCCGGCGCGACATCGGTTTTGCTTTTATGCGGATTACCAACCTGAATCCTGACGCAGATATTGGCGCTTCGGCGTGGTTTCTTGAGCTGGAGGGCCATCGGCTGCTCATGGACGCCGGAATTCATCCGAAACGCGAGGGGCGAGCGAGCCTGCCACTGTACAGCCTGGTTCAGAACCAGGAACTCGACTCGATTGCCATCTCTCATTGTCATCATGATCACGTCGGCTCGTTGCCGGTCGCCTTGCGCTATTTCCCGCGCGCGCACGTCCTGATGAGCGAGCTGAGTTATTTCCTGATCGAGCGCGTTTTGCATAACTCGGTCAACGTCATGACGCGCCAGCGTGACGAAGCGGGCATTAAGGAATATCCTTTGTTCACTCATGATCAGGTGGATGACATCGAGCCCCTCTTCCAGGGTTTCAAGTACAATCGGGAAATTGACTGGGCCGCTTTTCAAAAAAGCCGGGCCGGGCTTCTCTCTCCCACCCTCGAGTTCTTTGACGCCGGACACGCCCTGGGGTCGGCCGGTTTGATGGTCCGCGGCCGAAATGAGACTCTCTTCTATACTGGCGACGTCTGTTTCCATGACCAAACCATTCTCAAGGCCGCCCGCTTCAAGGATATCAAAGCCGACGTGCTGCTCATGGAAACCACCCGGGGCAATCGCTCGGTCCCTCCCGGCTTCACGCGGGAAGGCGAGATCGATCGCCTCACTCATGCCATCGAGAGGGCCCTCGAACGCCAGGGCTCCATTCTGATTCCGACCTTTGCCCTGGGTCGCACGCAGGAGATCCTGGCCTTGCTGGCCTTGCTCATGGCCCAAGGCCGGCTTCGCCGGCAGCCGATCTACATCGGCGGATTGGGCCGGGTCTTTACCGAGATTTATGACCTCGAATCGCACCGCACCCATCGCCAGCATCCTGAGCTCCAGCTGCACGAAGCCCTCAACCTGATTGTGCTCGAGCAAGGGCAGGCTGAGAAAATGCGTCTCACGGGCGGCCGGATTTTCGTCATCACCGCTGGCATGATGAGCGAGAATACCGCCGCGCATAACCTCGCCCTCCGAATGATCGGTGAGGAGCATCACTCGATTTTCTTTGTGGGTTACACCGACCCCGATACGCCCGGCGGCCGTCTCCGGGCCGCCCAGCCCGGTGAAACCTTTCTTTTCAGCGCCAGCGGCGGACAGGTGACCAGGCGCTGTCATATTGAAGATTTTGATCTGACCGCGCATGCCAACCGGGAAGCAATTCTGGACTTCGTCGGCGAGCTCGAACCGCGCGCGGTGCTGTTAACCCATGGCGACCATAACGCGCGTCAGTGGTTTCAACAGCAGATTGAGGCGCGTCATCCCAAGATTCGCGTGTTCCAGCCTTCGCCCGGCGGAACGGTTGAAGCCTGATCGCGATAAGAGCTTTCCTCGTTCGCTCCCCTTAGGCCAAAATCAGATGTGCAAGTGCGCTTTTTGTTAGGACCCGCCGGCAGCGGCAAGACTCACCGCTGCTTGAGCGAGGCCCGGCGAGCCCTGGCGGCTTCTGCGGAGGGATTGCCCCTGGCGCTGGTTGCCCCCCGGCAAGGAACCTATCAGCTCGAACAACAGCTCCTTTCCACGCCGTCGCTTGCCGGCTACACCCGGCTATCGATTGTTTCATTTGAATCGCTGGCTCGCTTGGTTCTGCGTTCGCAGGGACTCCCTTGCCCGCCGCTATTAAGCGAGGAGGGCCGTATGATGGTGTTGCGAAGCTTGCTCGCCAAACAGCGGGACGGGTTGAAGCTGTTTCGCGCCAGCGCCCGATTGAACGGGTTCGCTGCCCAGGTCAACGAGACCCTTAAGCAATTGCAACATGCCGCCCTCGACCTGGAACAATTGCATGCTCTCGCTGCCCGTCTCGGCCATTCTCCGGGTGTTCAGTCCAAGCTCCATGACCTGGCCGTTCTGCTGAAGGCGTACCAGGCTTGGCTATCCGATCATTCCCTTCAGGACCAGGAGGCCTTGTTGCGGACGGCGGCCGAAGCCTTGCGTTGCCATCCTCACTCCTTTCGTTTGGAAGCTCTTTGGGTCGACGGCTTCGCCGAATTTTCCGAACTCGAGCTGGAACTTCTGGCGTCCATCGCTCCTTCCTGCGAGGCCGCTACGTTCACGTTCTGTCTGGACCGAATTCCGACCCAAAAGACATCCTGGCTTTCCCATTGGACGACCATCGAGCGAAGTTTCGAAAAGGTGCGCAAGCGATTCGCTGCCCTGCCAGGTCTGGAGTTGACCAGCGAAGTGTTGCCGCGGGCCGCCCCGCAGAATCGTTTCTGGCAACAGCCGACGCTGCAACATCTCGAACGATTCTGGGATACACCGAAGCCCTTCGACGAGACCACCTCGTTGGCGACCCCCTCGGTGACGCCGCAGACGGCGAGTGAGAGCGGCGCCGAAATGCCGGTTACCGATGCGCACCTCGCGGCCACGGAATCTCCTTTTGCCCTTCACTTGGTCGCCTGCCCAGACCAGGAAGCGGAGGTAATCCTCGCTGCGCGTGAGATTCTCCGTTTCGTCCGCGCGGGTGGTCGTTTCCGCCAAGCCTCCGTGCTGCTGCGCACGCTCGAACGTCATCAGCGTTTGGTCCAAAGGATTTTCACCCGTTACGACATCCCCTTCTTCCTGGACCGTCGCGAATCGGTTACCCACCATCCGCTGGCTGAATTAACCCGTGGCGCTCTGCGCGTCGTTGCGTTTGGATGGCTGCAGGAAGATTGGTTCGCCGTTTTAAAGAGCGGCCTGGTGCCGGTGCCGGAAGAAGAGATTGACTTGTTGGAAAATGAGGCGTTGGAGCGTGGCTGGCAAGGTCGAACCTGGTTGCAGCCCTTTCAGCTCAGGGAAGCTCCCAGGAACGATTCGGACCGCAAACGCCTGGAGACTCTCCAAGCCCGCCTGGAAGACATCCGCCGCCGCTGCGTCCCTCCTTTCGAGCAGCTCGCCACTTCTCTGGCGGCCGCCGGCAATCGTCCGTCGGGGCCACAGCTGGCTGAAGCGTTGCGCAACCTATGGCAGACCCTCGGGGCGCAGCAACGACTGGAAATCTGGTCGGCTACCCGGCCTTCTCAGTCAGGGGTGCACCGAACCAGCTCGGTTCATGACACCGTTTGGCGCCAAATGAACGAATGGCTCGACAATGCCGAGTTAGCTTTCCCCGGCGAGCCGCTTTCTTTACGCGAATGGCTACCCATCCTCGAGGCTGGCTTGGCCAATCTTAGTATTGGCATTATTCCTCCCGCCCTGGACCAGGTCCTGGTCGGAGCTGTGGACCGCTCTCGAACTCCGGAAGTCGAATTCACGCTGGTTTTGGGGCTTAATGAAGGTGCTTTTCCTGCCAGCCCTCAAACCGGCCAGTTACTGACCGACTCCGACCGAGTCGAGCTCGAGAATCTCGGCGTCTCTCTCGGGCCGACCGTTCGGCATCAGATCGCCCGTGAAAATTACCTGGCCTATATTGCCTGCACTCGCGCACACCGCAAACTTCTGTTGACCTGGGCTTCGCAGGATGCGGCCGGTGCTCCGCTCAATCCATCTTCGGCCATTTCACGTATCCGCGAGTTGTTCCCGGATTTGCCTGTCGAAGTGGCTCCGCAAAGCCCCGACTGGACCACAGCGGAACATTCGAGCGAATTGGTTTCGGCGCTGTTGCAAGGCGATTCGAACGGAGCTGAGCTGCTCGAGAAGTTAACCAACTCGTCGACATCCTCGATTCCCGGGCTTGGGCAGCTGGTCGAGCGGATTTCGCGGTTTGGATTGCAGGGCAAAGAATCCGGGCTGCCGCCCGATCTGGCCGCGCAGCTATACGGGCCGGTGCTGAAAACCTCGGTCAGCCGCATGGAACAATTCGCGGCCTGCCCGTTCAAATTTTTCGTGCACTCGGGCCTGCGGGCTGAAGAACGCAAGCTCTTTGAGCTGGATGCGAGAGAACAGGGCACCTTCCAACACGACGTGCTGGCTTTGTTCCATGAGACCTTGCGCAGTGAAGGGAAGCTTTGGCGCGACCTCACACCGGAGCAGGCCCGCGAACGCATCGCCCAGCTCAGCCAGAGCCTGATCGCCACCTTCCGGTCCGGCCTCTTGCAAGCCAGCCATGAATCTCGGTTCACCGCCCGTATCATGACCCAGTCTCTGCAGGATTTTGTCGAAATCCTCGTGGGTTGGATGCGCGAGCAGTATCGGTTCGACCCCGTTCAGGTCGAGATGCCTTTCGGCGAAGAAGGTCCCCTGCCCCCCTGGCAGATCGAGTTGGGAGATGGAAAGCGCCTTGAACTCCATGGCCGCATCGACCGCATCGATCTCTACCCCCTGCCTGGCTCCCGTGAGGCGCTCGGTGTGGTGGTCGATTACAAATCCAGCCAAAAGCAGCTCGATTCGGTCCTGGTGCAACAGGGGATTCAACTGCAGCTGCTGGCTTATTTAACCGTCGTCCGTCAATGGCCCGACGCGGGCGCGGCGTTCGGGGTCGAGCGCATCCGGCCAGCCGGCGTCTTCTATGTGAACCTCCGTGGACGGTATCAACGCGAGCGCAACCGGATGAACGCCCTGGCCGATCCCAGTGGCGCCCGCAGATTGGCCTACCGCCATACCGGGCGCTTCGATACCACGGCGTTGAGACAATTGGACGCGCGCGACGGTGCGGTTGAAGGCGACCAGTTCAATTATCGACTCACCAACAAAGGCGAGGTGCAGAAAAACTGCAAAGAGGCTCTGTCCAGCTCCGAGTTCCAGGCTTTGCTCTCGCACGCGCACTTGAATTTGCGCCGCATGGGCCAACAGATTTATTCCGGCCGCGTTGAGGTTGACCCCTATCGCAAGGGCCTGGTCACCGCCTGCGACCAGTGCACCTACCAGGCCATCTGCCGGATGGATCCCTGGACCCATTCGTTCCGTGTGCTCTCCGCCAAGCCGGGCGATTTGCCTACCGAGCCCACCGACGGTCCATGAACCTCACCGCGTCCCAACGATTAGCAGTGACCGCCCGGGGCAATGTCCTGGTGAGCGCCGGCGCCGGCACGGGCAAAACCCGCACGCTGGTTGAGCGCTGCCTGTCCTGTCTGCTCCAGGAGTCGCCTCCGGCTTCCATCGACGAAATCTTGATGGTGACCTTCACCGAAGCTGCGGCGGCTGAAATGCGCCAGCGCATTCGCGAACGTTTGGAACAGGAAAAACAGCGGCAGCCCACGAACCCTCGGTGGCAGGAGCAATTGGCTCTGTTCGAAACCGCCCACATCGGCACGCTCCACAGTTTTTGTTTTCAGCTCGTGCGCCAACACTTTTATGAGGCGGCTTTGGACCCCCAACTGTCGGTCCTGGCCGAAGACGAAGCGCGGCTGTTGGCGGACGAAACGCTGGACCAGCTTTTGCAACGACATTACGCTGGGGAGACCGCCTCCTCCCAGGCTGTTCAGCGCCTTATTCAAGTGCAGGGCGGAGGCTGGGATAAACCCATCCGTGCGCGGGTCCTGCAACTCCATCACTTTACTCAAGCCCTTCCGAACCCGGCCGCCTGGCTCGCCGAGCAATTGGCTCAGTTCGCAACCCTCCAGCCGGTAGCCTGGCGCTCGTGGTGGCAGCGCGCCGCCGCTGAGTTCCCCGGGCAATGGCTGAGCCCCCTTCAATTTCACGCTCCTTCCAACGGCCTCGCCGAGCAATGCCTGGCGGCCCTGGTCAAACTCCCGACCGCCCCGTCGCCCGCTGAGCTGGCTGACCTGTTCACGGACATCCGGCGCGTCGCGCAGAATTGTCCGCGCGGCAAAAAAGCGTTGTGGGCCGTGCCGCTCGATGATTTTTTTGCGGCGGCGGAATTTCTCGGCTCCTTGCTGCCTGGGACTGGTGCGAACGACCCGCTCGAGCAGGATTGGAATTGGGTGCGGGAACACATGACTGCGTTGTTGCAGCTCGCAATCGAGTTCTCCCAATCTTTTAGCGATGCCAAGCGTGAATTGGGCGTTCTGGACTTCCAGGATCTCGAACAATATTCGCTGCGGCTGCTATGGGATCCTGCCGCCAATCAACCAACCGCCATCGCGCGCCAGTGGCGCGACAAGCTGCGCTTTATTTTTGTCGACGAGTACCAGGATATCAACGCAGCTCAGGATAAAATCATTCAGGCACTGGCCCGGGACCATCGGCATCCCAATCGTTTTCTGGTTGGCGATATTAAACAGAGCATTTACCGCTTTCGTTTGGCTAATCCTAAGATCTTTCGAAGTTACGCCCAACTTTGGTCCCAGAGCGGCGGATCACTCATTTCACTGGCGGACAATTTCCGGGCACGAGAAGGCCTGCTTTATTTTATCAACTCGGTCTTCGGCCAGCTGGCCACACCGGAATTGGATGGCCTTGATTATGGCAAGGAAGCCGCCTTGCGGTTCGGCGCACCCGAAAAACGCGTTCCCTTGAGCATCCGCGCCAATCCAACCCCGGCCGTCGAGTTGCATTTGCTGCTCAAAACCGACGGTGAAATCGATGACGACAGCGAGGACGCCTCGGAACACCTCATACAAATCAGCGAATTGCTGGAGGCCGAGAAAGAAGCGCGACTGGTCGGGCTGCGATTGCGGGAATTGCAAAGTGCCGGGCACCCGGTTTGGGACGAACAATCCGGCCAATTCAGATCCCTCGAATGGCGGGATATAGTCATTCTGCTGCGCTCCCCGGCTAATAAAGCGGAGAGTTACGCAAAAGAACTGGCCCGGCTCGACATTCCGTTACACGTTGCCCGGCTGGGTTTCTATCAAAGCCTTGAGATTTCCGACCTGGTCAGTCTTCTAGAAGTCCTGGACAATCCGCTGCAGGATTTGCCTTTGCTGGTGGTGCTGCACTCGCCGCTGGTCGGGTTGACCGCCCGCGAATTGGCGGAGATCCGCCTGGCGGCACCCAAAATCCGCTTCTGGAACGCTCTCCTGCGCTGGCATTCCACCCCCCCCGCTCAACCGACAGAGCTCCAGCTTTCGCAGGAGCCCGGTGGCGAACCACGCGGCCACCCGGAGACCCGCCGGAAGGTCGAACTATTTTTTGAGCGATACTCCTGCTGGCGGCACCTCGCCCGCCAGGCTTGCTTGTCTCAATGCCTCGAAGCGGTACTCGCCGAAACGCATTATCATTCCTGGCTGTTGACGCAGCGCAACGGCGCGCAACGCTACGCCAACGTTCAACGCCTCCTGGCCATGGCCGAGGAATTCGATCAGTTCCAGCGCCAGGGCTTGTTCCGCTTTCTCTCTCTGATTCAGGCCAGGCAATCGGGCGGTGCCGAGCCGGAGGTCCCGGCCGTTGCGGCTGAGAATGCCGTTCGCCTGATGAGTATCCATCAGAGCAAAGGCCTCGAGTTTCCGGTCGTCGTCCTGGCCGATTTGGGCAAGCGCTTCAACCTCGCCGACCTCAATGCCGAGATTATTTTGGATGAACAGTTCGGATTGTGCCCCCAGATCAAGCCCCCCCATACCGGCCAGCGCTATCCGAGCCTCGCCCATTGGCTGGGCCGCCGCAGGCATCTCGAAGAACTGCTGGGCGAGGAGTTGCGTTTGCTCTATGTCGCCTTCACTCGCGCCCGTGACACCTTGATCCTCACCAGCTCGGTCACGCAGTCCAGGTTTTCTAAAGTTTGGGCCACGCCGGCGGCGGGTCCCGATGTTGCCCTGCGCGCCCGGTGCTATGCGGATTGGCTTGGTTCGTGGTTTTCTCAAAATGTGCCTGCCACGGCTTTAAATACACGGAGCGGCGAGACGCAGTTGCTTTGTTGGTTCATTCACAACCAGTCGCGGTTATTGCAACAACCAGTCAAACCGGCCGACGCCGCTCAAAACGGGCCTGGCCCCGTGGACTTTGCCTCCGAATCATGGCGCCAAGTCGAGCGCCGCCTCTCCTGGCAATACCCGTTTGGCCCGGCCACCGAGCAGCCGACCAAGACCTCGGTTTCAGCCTTGCGCCAGCAGGCCACCCTCGAAATACAAGACGAGGCAAGCGCTCCGTTCTCACGGTTGGAGCAGTCTCCGTTTTCGCTCCGCCGGGCCGGTTCGATTGGCCTGAATGCCGCTGAGATTGGCAGCGCCCACCATCTGTTCCTGCAGCTTGTCTCGCTTGAGCAAACCGAAAACGTGGCCGCCTTGCGCGCTGAGGCCGAGCGCCTGGTCTGTTCGACGCAGCTCACCCCAGACGAGGCGCGCGTGCTCGACTTCGATAGCCTGGCCCGGTTTTGGGCGTCAGCCCTCGGAAAACGCATTCGTGCGCAATCGAAGTCCGTTCAGCGCGAGCTCCCATTTACGGTCCGGTTTGCGCCGGCCGAGCTCGATCAGTTGTTGGCCCGGTCGACGCCGTGCGGGTTAGCTAACGAATTTGTCCTGGTTCAAGGTGTGGCCGACCTGGTCGTAATCAGACCGGATGAAATCTGGTTGGTCGACTTCAAAACCGATCAATTGCGCCCGAGCGAGCTCGCCGAACGGGTCGTGCTTTATAAACCGCAGATTGAACTCTACTCCTTGGCCTTGTCGCGTATCTACCTGCGTCCGGTTTCAGAATCCTGGCTCCATTTCCTTTACTTGCAAGAATCCGTCTGCCTTCAAACGTCGGCCGCTATGGCCCGAGCCCCCTCTCATTAACCGCCGGCAGGACTACTCTTTGTCCGATCTGGTCCTTCTTTCAACCGCGTTGAGCAGTTTTTCGTTTTCTTCCGATGGAAACAGACGATAGGCCTCGGCGTAATGCTCCTTTGCTTTTTCGAGATTGCCAGCTGCCAGGTAAGCTTTGGCCAGTCGTTCGTGAGCCTCGGGATACTGCGGGGTCTTCAAGACCAGGTCCTCCCCGATGGCGATCGCTCCTTCGAAATTGCCTTGCCGAACCTTGCGGTCCACATCGTACCAATCCGACTGATGCGGAGCTAAGTTGCTCTCCACATTAGTCTGTAGACGCCGGTCCGTCAGAATGAACATGCCAATCGCACCCGATACGAAAACCGCCAAAAGAATTAGTGACCATTTGGTAATTTTACGCTGCAGGTCGGCCCAAGCCGAAATCTTGCGCAATTCAACCAGAATTTCATTGTTAATGATGCGCGCCTCGGTTGCATCGTTGGAAGTACCAGATGCCCTCTCTATCAACGGCGCGCCTTTTGACAATTCTGTCTGTGGTTCCGAAGCTTTTTGTGTTGCCGTGAGATCCGGCGATGGCTGCAGCATCAGCCCGGGAATCGGAGATTTTGACGCGGTCGCTCCAGCTGCGGCCGCCTTTCTGAGGCGCGCCTCCTGGTTGCTGCGCTCCGCCGGATCGACCGGGTAATCCGCGCTTGACGGTCGGGTAGATTTTTCGGTGTTCTTCGACATTTTCAGCAGTGTTCGTTGTGTCTGAGACCGATTTTATCGCGCCTCCCGGCCAATGGGAGTCTTTTCACCGCACACCGTTCATTTAGCTATTGGGAAAACCGTAATGAAGGTTCAACGGATTTGACCCGCTGCTTCGCCGTGGGCAAAGTTCCCGCATGAGCGATACCTTGCTGTCCCGCTTTCTGCGCTATGTGCAAATTGATACGCAATCCGATGAGACCAGCACCACGTTTCCGAGCACGCCGGGCCAACGCGTGCTCTTGGAAATGCTCAGGCGGGAATTGGTCGACTTGGGTGCTTCGGAAGTTCAGATGACCAGGCACGGCTACGTGCTGGCCAGCATTCCTGCCAATTCCCGACGGCGGAACGTCCCGACTGTTGCCTTCGTCTCACACGTCGACACTTCCCCCGACTGCTCGGGCAAAGGGGTCAAGCCAAGAGTCCATCGCCGGTACGACGGCAAACCGATCCGATTCCCGGACAACCCGCATCTCCTTCTGGATCCACTCGGCTCTCCGGAACTTGCCGCCGCCGTCGGGAAGGATCTGGTGACCGCCAGTGGCAACACCCTGCTAGGCTCGGATGACAAATCCGGAGTTGCCGTGCTCATGACCCTGGTCCAAACGCTCCTCAAGAAAAAGAAATTGACCCACGGCTTGGTACGTATCTGTTTCACGCCCGACGAAGAGATTGGGCGAGGGGTGGATAAAATCGACCTCAAAACCTTGGGCGCCGACGTGGCCTATACGCTGGACGGCGGCTCCCCCGGAGAAATCTCCTGGGAAACGTTTTCGGCCGACGCTGCTGAGGTGACCATCGACGGCATCACCACGCACCCGATGGAAGCACGAGCCAAAGGCATGGTCAACGCCGCCTATCTGGCCGGGAAACTGTTGGCCGCCTTGCCGCGCGAGCGCTGCGCTCCCGAAACCACCGGCGGTCGCGAAGGTTTTATCCACCCGACCCGGGTCGAGGGCCGGGTTGAGAGGGCGGTCGTGAAATTCATTCTGCGCGACTTTGAATTGGCTGGCTTAGCCGAAAAGCGCACCATCCTCCAACGGGTGTGCGCAGGATTGCAGGCCGCCGAACCGCGCGCGCGCATTCGATGCAAGTTCCGCAAGCAATACCGCAACATGGCCTATTGGTTGCGCAAAGACATGCGGCCGGTGGAACTCGCCCGGCGCGCGTTCGCCGCTGTAGGACTCAAACCGTACGACTCCGCCGTGCGCGGCGGCACCGATGGTTCGCGACTGACCGAAATGGGCTTGCCCACGCCGAACCTGTTTTGCGGCGAACACAATGCCCACGGCCCGCTCGAATGGGTTGCCGTGCAGGACATGGAATTGGCGGTGACCGCTTGCGCCAAATTGACCCAGTTGTGGGGACAACCATGACCAAAGTAGGACTGGCTGGTCTGCCGTGTGTTCATGCTCTAAGAGGGTGGTTTAAAACATCGGCTTGGGCGGGGGCACCTGGGTTTGGAGTCCCGCCTTCAGGCGGTTTGGCGCCGGGCCACCTGAAGGCGGGACTCCAAACCGAATTTTACAACATGGTCTAACTATATTAGTACATCTGTCGGCTCATACGCCGGCGGCCGGTGTGCCGGTCTGTTCGCCTTGCTCCTGCCCGTGCCCATTTCCTTGAGCGCCTTCAAGTCGTACTAATGCGGGTCGCAGCAATCGTCCTTGGAAAGTGTAACCTGTGGCCACTGTTTCGGCGATCTTGGCTCCCTCAGCAGGAGGCGGCTGCCCCTCCAATAGTTGATGCCGCTGCGCGTCGAATTGTTCCGAGGCCCCCGCGGCGAAGGGCGTTAGCCCGATGCGCCGGGCCGCATCCCGGCAGGCGTACTGGAACTGGTCCATTTGCGCGATTAAATTAGGCTGACCGGATCGAACCGCCGCCACGTAGAGCGCGTAAACGTGATCCAGCATTCTCACCATGACATGAACCCAGTCTGCTTCAGACCGCCTTAATTTGTCCGCCTCCAGTCGCAAATTCGCTTTCTCGCTGTCGTTGGCTTTCTGCAGGAACTCTGTGAACGCCTTGGCTTCGACACTCATCCGCTCCGCGATGGCCTTGGAAGTTCCCGCCACCCGGTCAGCCACTTCCTGGACCCCTTGCCATCGGGCAGTTGCCGCCGTGATCTGTTCGGCGATGGTCTCCATCTTCCTGATTTGGCCCACTACGTCTACCAGGCGTTCGGCCTCCACCAGGCGGCCCAGTAGCCGGTACTCCAATAAAAACGGCAAGATGGCCAACACAGCTCCCCCGGCAACGCTTCCGACGATTAGGGCCTCCTGCCACAAGCTCAAGGGCAAAGCGCTTCGGGCGTAAATCAACCCCGCGCCTCCGACCATCAGGAGGTCACCCAAAAAAAAGGGCCATTTCGACAGCTTGGGGGACAACGATTCGCGCATCCCAAACAGGTTAGGGACAAGGCACTCGGTAGGGCAAGTCTCTCGATGCCCGCCGCCAGGGAGCCCCCCTCCGCAATCCTACGGGCGCAGGCGTCCGTTTTTCAGCTGTCCCGAATTGCGACATCATGTCTAACCTCCTGTCACTCCGTTTCCTTTTGGCCCGTAAAAACCCCTGCAACCGGAGCATTTACCCCCTTGGCAAGCCACTTGCTCTCTGAATCACGACGGAACCAAACGCGCGGAAGTGACAGTGTTGTTGTTAGTATGGCTTGAATGAAGACCGGGTTGTACAGCGATTGGCTCTTGGCACCACCAGGGAACTCCTCTAAACGGCTATGAGAATACGTCTTTCCAAAAAACTCACCCGTGGCATGACTCTGGTCGAGGTGGTGATCGCCACTGGTATCATTGCGATTACCGGCGCCGGCGTCATCGGTTCCATCGATTACGGCCTGTGCATCATGCGCATCGCCCGCGAAAATCAGCGCGCCACCCAAGTCTTGTTGGAGAAGCTTGAGGCCATCCGTCTTTATAACTGGTCGCAGGTGACCAATTCGGGTTTCGTTCCTACGTCTTTCACCGCCCCTTATGACCCCACCGCGTCCAGCGGTTCCCAGGGCACTACCTATTACGGGTCGATGTCGGTTAGCCTCCCGGCATTCACTGGCACGACACCGAACTATGCGGCCAGCATCCGCCAGTTCAATGTGAGCGTCACTTGGACCAATCTCGGCGGCTTGACTCACACCCGTTCGCTGAGCACCTACGTGGCCCAGAACGGGGTCCAGAATTATGTTTATTAATCCGGCGGCCGCAAACAAACGCGGCATGACTTTGGTTGAGTTGATGGTCGCCACCGGCATCTTTTCCATCAGCGGTATTGCCCTGGCAACCATTTTTCTGTTTTGCATCCGCAGCTTCGCCGCCATGACCAATTACGCCACGCTCGACAAATGCAACCGCCACGCCATGGACATCGTTACCGCGGAAATCCGCCAGGCGCAAAAAGTTCTGAGTTTCTCCAGCAATTCCACCAGCACCAGCTTGACCATCCTCAATGGCGCCGGCGCTAACGTCACCTATGCGTTCGATAGCACCAGGCAGCAATTCACCCGAAACGATGGCAACACGACCGTATTGCTGACCAACTGCAACCTGGTGGCTTTTGGGTTGTATGTACGGCCCCCCGCCAGCAATTCCTTCGATATGTATCCGCTCAATACCGGCGTGAATTGGCAGCAACAGGTCAAGACCATCCAGTTGACCTGGAAAACCTCCATGAACATTTGCCCCACCGCCCAGATCAACAGCGAAGACGTCCAGACCGCTTGTATTGTCATTCGCAAACAACAATAACGGTTTTAAACGCCAAAACGGGTCTAATTATGAAAACAAAAATCACCAGGCGCTTGAAACAGGCCGCCAGCGCCTTGCTGGTCGCCCTGGTCATCTGTTCGATTTTCAGTCTGTTCGTCGTTTACTATTTATCGCTCATCGAACAGCAAAACTATCTCAACTCCCGCTCCCAAACCTGGAATATGGCCATTGCCATCACCGAAGCTGGGGTCGAGGAGGGTCTCGAACACCTTAACGACAACGGCGCCAACCTGGGCGTGGCGCCCTGGACCTTCCTGGGCGGCAACACATATTACCGCAGCAATTCCCTGCCGGATGGCAACAGTTACACTGTCTTCATCACCAATACCCTGCCCACGCCCATCATTGTGGCCAGGGCTTTTGTCTCTTCCAGCAGCTTCATCAGTCTGGCTCAAAATGTTTCGGCGGGCTTTTTTGCCGCTGCGGGCATGAATACCGGGCCCGCCACGGTCACCCGCGCCGTCCAGGTTAATTGTTCCAAGACCAGCATGTTTCGCGTGCCCCTGGTCGCCAGAAAGACCATCAATTTAAACGGAAATAATATTGCCACCGACAGCTACAACTCCTGCGATCCAACCAAGAGCGTCAATGGCCAGTACGCGCCCGGTTTTTATTCCGGCGATCTCGGCGACATCGCCAGCAATCTCGGGCTGGTCGACTCGATCAGCGGCGGAAATGCCAACATCTACGGACATGCCCATACCGGAACGAATACTTCCGGCCAGGCCACCGTCACCCTCGGCCCCAATGGCGCCGTCGGCGAGCACTCCTGGCAGAGCGGCCATCAGGGAATCGAACCCGGTTGGGTGCTCGAAGACGCCAATTTCACTTTTCCCGACACCACTTTTCCCAGCACCAGCGGTTATATGACCGCCACCGGGGGCGTGCTGGTGGTCACTTCCAACGCGATTACTTCCTGGTCCACCAATACGGCATTCATTCCCAATCCCTTGCCCTATGGTGGCTTGATCACCAACAATACTCCCGTCACCGTCGGTTCCTGGCTCGCGGTGCCCATCCCCGCCCCCGCCGGCACCACAACCAATTCGAACCAGGCAACCGTCAGTTCCTGGGCCCAGGTCCCGATCCCGACTCCTTCCGGCACGATCACGAACACCAGCTCGACCACCACGAGCAGTTATCCTTCGCCGGGCATCTATATCGGTGGCGTAGTGACCAACATGCACGGCCATAACATTGACAGTTATACCTACAATCTTATCAGCGGCTTTAGCTACCCCACTTACACGTATACGTACCCAACATATACTTATACTTACAGTCTATATTCCACCAATGTCATTTATCGCACCAATAGTTACGATCACATACTGTGGGGCACCGCCGATCTTAGCCAGACTAACTGTTATGTTGCCAATTCCCTCTCGGGCAACACCGTCGTAGTCGGCAATAACGTGGTGCTCGCCCTCCCCAATGGCCTGAGCATGAGCGGCGGAGACAGCTTTACTATCATGCCTTCCCAAAATGTGCCGTCCATGTCCTCCCTGGCGCCCCCCGGCGCCGGGGTGCAGGTCTATTCCGGCGGCACCTCCTGCTCCATTGGCGGAAACGGGGTCATTAATCAGCCCGGCTACCCGGGTTCGTTCATCCTGTATTGCGCTCCGACGGTGACGTCCTTTTCGCTCAGCGGCAACGGGGGCTTCACCGGCATTCTGGTTGCGCCCAGCGTCGACCTGTCCCTGAACGGCGGTGGTAACAATGTTACCGATTTTATTGGTTGCGCCATGGTTAATTCGGCGACTTTGAACGGCCATTTCCACTTTCATTTCGACGAATGTCTTTTGAATTATAAGAACAATCCTCGTTATCTCATTACCTCCTGGAACGAGATTCCGTAGCGAATTTTAGGCGGGTTTGCTGGTCCTTCATAGATTACCGCCTAAGGGGCGTTCCTCCGCTGGAACGCCCCATTTACTTTTTAAGTAAGGAGTTAGTTGGTTAGTGACTTACTTTCGAATGTCTATAAAGCGTTCCTTATCGTCTCGTACTTGGCAAGCCCTGTGCTCTCTTATTCCGTAGAAATACGGGACCGGCAACAGAATAGACTGAGCGATTCGAACCAAAGGGGAAACATGAACCAACGCCTTGCATTATTAGCTGCGCTCTCCCTGAGCGGGACTTTGCC
>Ga0070741_10001464_pt1 | contig 71785 bp, 74 predicted proteins | sample Coa_R1_4_FD_66440 | JGI IMG/M metagenome (GOLD analysis project Ga0070741, IMG submission 66440) | Surface soil microbial communities from Centralia Pennsylvania, which are recovering from an underground coalmine fire - Coalmine... | ecosystem: Environmental > Terrestrial > Soil > Unclassified ... | reverse complement strand
TCGAAGCCGTGCTTTCGCCATTCGATCTCGGTCGCCGAACACCCCCAGGCCTTCCGTTGGAAAATCGGCCAGTAACGTTCGGCGAATTTGCGGTCGGGCGATGACTGCCTTCGCGCAACGGCGGCGGCGATGGCATTGAATTTGCGTCCGGCGGATGTCGCCGCCCGTTATGGCGGCGAAGAGTTTGCGATTTTGATGCCGGATTGCGTCCACGATGCAGCTCTGCGCGCTTAGGGATGCCGTCCATGCGACGCGACTAACCCATGGTGCACCTCAAGCCGGGCCTTACGTCACACTGAGCGTTGGTGTCGCGACGGAAGTGCCGATTGACGGCATGAGTTCCGATTTACTCGTGGTGGCCAGAGCAGATCAGGCTCTATACGCTGCCAAACATGGCGGAAGGGATCGGGTACTGTCTTCCGACAAAGCACTTGCGAGCTTCTTGGACGAAGGGGCAGGCCCACGAAGAGGATCGCGGCCGGTTATCGTCACGCTATCAGACGGTGCAGCCGACATGACCGTTATTGCAGCGTACCAAAGTGAACATTCGACGCCCGCGCGCGCTGGGGCAGGCGGCGTTTGGTCATCTGGATGTCGGGGAAGATCATGCCCGGCTGGAAGTTACGCTGCCGTGGCTGTTGCAGCGTTTTGCCAAAGCCGCCCAAGTGGCGATCAGGAATCGTGGGAATCTGCTCTGACGAAGCGGAGCTAGGAATCACCCTCGCAGTTCGCGCCCGAATGTTCGGTCCTATGATGTCCCTTCTGGCGACGGAAGTAACCGTTTCAGCGCACGCTCAAGCTCGCTTTGTTTAAACGGTTTTGTCAGCACGAGCGGTCCGCTGAATAGCTTGTCAATGCCTGCAGATGCATAACCCGACGCGACTAAAAACGGAATGTTTTTGCTAAGTAGCGTAGCGGCGACGAAGTCCGTTCGCTGGCCATCGAGGTTGATATCTAGGATTGCGGCGTCGATCCGTTCAGCCGATATGAGCTCAAGAGCTTGCTCAGCGGTGTATGCTGGTCCGATTGGGGTGCAACCGAGATCTCTCAGCATGTCCTCGATAAGCATGGCGATCATAGCTTCGTCTTCGACGACGAGAATGTGATGGCCTTTCGCGAGTTGATGTTCCTCGGCGCTCATGAAAGCCCGGCCAGCTTGCACATGGTTGAAACGGATAGCTGCGATGTCGACTCAGGGCACGGTGATGGGACGAGCTCGATGTGACGGCGAGTCATCGGACCATTGCAATTCGGGTAGGACGATGCATCTGCGTCTTAACTCCAGTCCTAACCCGAAGTTCCGTTGCTGGGTTTTCCTTTGCCGCAGCTTAGCAACCAAGCGCGCTCTTGAGACGCGAGCAGACCGACAAATAGTATCGTGCGCGGGACTCTACCGACCAGCGTTGGCAAATTCGACAGTCTTGCTTGGTGCCATGCTCGGACCTGGTGGTTCTTCTCGTTCCGACCGCACCGCCAAAATGTTACGTTAGCAGGGGCCTGATTTAATGATTGGGCGCTAACCAAACCTGATTGTCCTGCCCTATCCTTGTGGGGCCGAGTTGATGTCCGTCAACGAAACTGTGGTCGCGCTTCCCGCGAAGGCTCAGCGCTGTATGCGCCGGACCTGGTATACGCCCGACGAGTTCGCGAGACGGTTGTCGGCATTGCGAGCGACTACATGGACCGGGCGGTTCGCCTTGAAGAAAAGCAAGCAAAACAGAGACGAGTGAGGCCGCCTCTGTCGGCGGCCTCTTTATGGATCCCGAACGGCGCCTTGATGGATCCCGAACGGCGCCTTGGAATAGGCCGCTAACTCGTGATCGTCGGCTTGTGTCAGCTTTATGTCTTCCCAGCGAAGATGATGTCGACGAGATAGATGCCGCGCCAACAAAGATGACGACTGGCACCCCGAAGCAAATGACGGGCCTGTGTTGTCCGGTGCTAGTTCGACGTGCAGACTTTGACACTCTTCATGCCTGTCTCGGCTTCCGAACGGGTCTTGTAGACGGTGCCGGACGGGCTGACGACCGTCGTTGTCGTGTCGACCGGCTTTTTATCGACGATGGTGCACTTCTTCGTTTTCGCGTCCTGCACCACATAGTACTCGTCAGCCGCAAATGCAGGAGCAATGAATGCCGCGATCAAGGTCGCAGCGGCAATAGCCTTAAAATGCATGTTGTCCTCCTCCAATTGATCGCGGCATATCCGCGCGCGGCAACAACATGCCGGAGGTAAGTTGGTTCCGGCGACATGACTTGAAGGACGTTCGAGGCGTGACTTCGCCAGCAGAGCCAGCTCGAGCACTGGCCGCTCTGTCCAAAATTGAACATTTGGGACTGGCAACGGCCCAATTTTAATCTGCCAAAGACGACGCGCTTACCCTTGATTTTTGGGCGCTTCTCAAGGGTCTGCGATTTCGCAAGAAACGACCGAGCAGACGACGCTTGCCTTTGCGCGGGATCAGATCGATGTCACTGACGAGTTTTGCGCCACCCTTGCGACGCTCCAATGTGATCTTGCGGCTGTGATAGGCCTCAAGCTCAGCCCGGTGCGCCACGCTGATGATCGTTGATTTGGGCAATTCCTTCATCAACAGTTCCATCATCATGTTCTGGCTCTTCTCGTCGAGAGCGGATGTGGCTTCGTCCAGGACGACGATATCCGGGTTGTGGAGCAGCAGTCGCGCGAACGCGAGACGCTGCTTCTCGCCGCCGGATAGCGTTTGGTCCCAAGGCGCCTCCTCGTCGATCTTTTCCTTGAGGTGGTCGAGCCCCACCTTGTGCAGGACTATTCCAATCTCGTCATCATCCCAGCCGTCTGCTGCGCCTGGATAGGCGACCGCGCGTCGCAGCGTGCCCGAGGGCACGTAGGGCCGCTGCGGCAGCATGAACAAGCGTCGGTCGGAATGAAAATTGACGCTGCCGCCGCCCCAGGGCCAAAGTCCGGCGATGGCGCGCACCAGCGTGCTTTTTCCTGAACCGGATTCGCCTGCCACCAGCAAGCGCTCGCCCGGCTCGACGATGACCTTCGTTTGGTCGACGACAGCTGTGCCGTCGTCGAGAGATACCGAGAGATCCTCCAGACTCAGCACAGCCTCGCCGATGGTTTCTCCATGCTTGATGCGGCCAAAGCCGTCAGCTTGTTCGGCCCGCTCCAAGGCATCGAGAGACATCATCAGCGAGGCAATCCGGCGCGCACAGGCATTCCAGTCGGCCAGACGCGGATAGTTGTCGACCAGCCATCCGAACGCGCCCTGGACAATCGTAAAGGCGGACGCGGCCTGCATCACCTGTCCAAGACTCATGCTGCCATCTAGGAATTTAGGCGCGCAGAGCAGGAGCGGGATAACCGGCGCGATCAGGCTCGATCCTTGGGAGACCAGTGTGGTGCGCATGTGCTGGCGGGCGAGCCGTGCCCATTGCCCAAGGACATTGCCAAACGTCCGATCGATGCCGTCGCGCTCCTCTTGTTCGCCGCCAAGAAGTGCGATGCTTTCGCCGTTTTCGCGGACACGGGTCAGCGTGTAGCGAAATTCGGCCTCGGCCTGGTTCTTGTCTTCTGATATCTGAACGAAGCTGCGGCCAATCGCGATGATTGCGCCAGAAGCAATAGCGGCATAGAGAATTGCGGCGATTACCAGGAAGCCGGGAATCGTAAAGGTCGAATATCCGAGCGTGATAGTGAGCGCGCCGCCGATCGTCCAAAGCACAACGATAAAGGTCGATGCCGACAGAAATGCGGATGTCACGCCTGCGACAAAGTCGATCGGGGAGTCGGTCGCCACGCGCAGGTCCTCGGCAATGCGATATTCCGGATTCTTGTGGTCGCCGCCGACCAGGTTGAGCTGGTAGTACCGGCCGTTGGCGAGCCAACGCGAGATCACCGAGGCGGTAAGCCAGGTCCGCCACCGCCGCTGGAGGCTCATCCGCACGAATACTTGGGCTATGCCGAGAGCTACACTTCCGAAGGCCAGCGGAAAGAAAATTACAGCGAGATGATAGACTTTGCCGGCGTCACGTCTTTCGATGGCATCGAAGATTGATCTGTTCCAGACGTTGATGCCGTACTGGAAGCCTACGGTACCGACGATAAGAAGAAGTAGCCCGACTGAAAATGGAAGCGCTAGCCGGTCGCCCTTGCGTGCCCAATAGCCGCGGGCGCTGATCCAGAAGCGCGTCAGCAAATATCCCTTGCGAGCCTCCTCGGCTTCTTCGGGTGTCAACTCGGGATCAGGTTCGAGAATTTCGGGGGGCGGCGGCTCAATCTGGTCGCCGCCCTCGGCGAGGACTTCGACGATTTGCGCCTTATCGTTCGACTTTTCACCGTCGTGGGCGGTGGCGCGGGTCTTGGATTGGATGTCGTCGTCACTCATTGAGGCACAACGGGGAGGGAATCCAAAAAGTTCCCCTTTCGGAACTGGTCTCAATGACCATCCTGTGGCCCCGAGACTTGTCGCGAACTTGCCGGGAACCAAAAGGTTTATGAGGTTCGTGGCGAAGCGGAACGAGCCTAGCCGAAGCTTACGGGTGCAAAGTGGACGGAAGCCTCGTACGGATGATCGATCGACAGGCGGCTAACGCAGGTTTATCAATCCGTCGTTTACACGGAAGTGCGCAAGACCGACATCATAGGGAGCTCTGCCACGGCATTGCTGACGCGAGAAGGATGACAAACAATAAATGAAGAGTTCAGGCTCTTGAACGCCGGTTCGACCGGGGCAACTTCAGCCGAAGGTTTACAGCGGCATTTGCTGGAAATCGCCCAGGAGCGGGACGCCGCGTACCAAGCCTTGCAGGAGCGCGAAGCCGAACTTACTCGCATTCAGCGGATCGGCCGTGTTGGCGGGGTCGAAGTCGACTTGCGAGAGGGATTCCGTAATCGACGCTCCCCCGAATATCTCTTACTCCACGGTCTGCCTCCTGAAGCCGCTAACGAGAGCCATCAGGATTGGGTGAATCGTATCCATCCCGATGATCGAGAGGTCGCCGAGAGGCAATTTATCGACGCAATCGCCGGGGATGGCGAGGACTACACCTCGGAGTACCGGATCATCCGGCCGAGCGACGGGGAGGTACGCTGGATACGTGTAGTGGCCAAGATCGATCGGGACACCGTTGGTCGCGCGATCAAGTTGGTTGGCGCTCATATCGATGTCACGGACCGGATGTTGGCCCAGGAGACGCTCCGTGAAAGCGAGGAGCGATTTCGCTTGATCGCGAATAGCGCTCCCGTGCCGATCTGGGTTACGAAGCTGGATCGGACCCGCTTGTTCGCGAATAAAGCATATGTCGATTTTCTTGGCCTTCCATATGAAGAAGCCATCAAATATGACTGGCGGAAAGCGCTGCACCCGGACGACCTGCAGCGCATTCTCAACGAGCAGATCGAGGGTGAATCATCCTTGCAGCCGTTCGTGCTGGAAGCGCGCTACAAGCGCACTGATGGCGAATGGCGTTGGTTGCGTTCGGAATCGCAGCCGCGCTGGGATCCCAATGGAAAACATATTGGCTTCATAGGCGTCGCTCACGATGTCACTGTGGCCAAGCAGGCCGAAATCGGACTGCGTCGGTTGAACGAAACCCTTGAGGAGCGCATTCGCGAGCGCACCGCACAGCTCGAAGCCAGCGAAGCGAGGATGAGAGCCATCCTTGAGAGTAGCCATCAATATCAATTTCTTCTCAGCCCTGATGGGGCTTTGCTCTATGCAAACACAACTGCTCTAGCCGAAATTGAGACGGAGGCGACGAAGCTGATCGGAATTCCTTTCTGGGACGCCCCATGGTTCGCCAAAACCGAAGGAATGCCCGAAGCCGTGCGAAGCGCCTTTGCTCGGGTCATACAGGGCGAAAACGTTCGGATGGATGAACTGAGACTTGAGCTGGCTTCGGGCGAACGGTTCTTTGATTTCACAATGCGGCCCGTTTTTAATCAACATGGTCAAGTGACTGGTGCCGTGCCCGAGGCGGTCGATATTACTGAACGGCGCCAGAGCGAGGAGGCGTTGCGACAGTCGCATAAGATGGAGGCCATAGGGCAATTGACGGGCGGCGTCGCTCACGATTTCAACAATCTGCTCACCATCGTTCGTTCCGCCACTGATTTCTTGCGGCGCCGCGACCTGCCGGATGAGCGTCGCCGTCGATATGTGGATGCGATTTCAGAAACAGTCGAGCGAGGCTCAAAGTTGACAACACAACTGCTCGCCTTCGCTCGCCGGCAACCGTTGAAGCCGGAAACATTCAATGTCAGTGCTCAGGTCGAGGCCCTCGCTCAGCTCATCCGACCGCTTGTCGGAAGCCGAATTCGGGTTGAGACGAATATTTTGGATTCGGCATGCTTTGCGATGGCTGACCTCGGTCAGTTTGAAACAGCGCTGATCAATTTTGCGGTGAACGGTCGTGATGCCATGCTTGGCGAGGGGCGTCTGATACTAAGCGTTAGGAAGGTTGCTTCCATTCCCCCGTTGCGCGGCTCAAATGCTCGCTTCGGCGCCTTTGTCGCGGTTGCCGTCCAGGATACAGGAGAAGGCATTGCGCCAGAACATCTCACCGCAATCTTCGAGCCGTTCTTTACGACTAAGGAGGTCGGCAAGGGAACGGGCTTGGGATTGAGCCAGGCGTTCGGATTTGCCAAACAATCCGACGGCGACATTTCGGTGGTTAGCGAACTCGGGCAAGGTGCCACCTTCACGATCTACCTGCCTCAAGCCACGGCGCCTTCATTGACCGAAAAGAACGATGCGGTCGCCGGCGAACCAAGAGCCACAGGTCGAGGCCATTTCGTGCTGGTTGTCGACGATAATGAGGAAGTTGGACGGTTCTCGGCTGAGCTTCTGGAGGACCTCGGCTACGGCGTCAGACATGTTTCGAACGCGAAGGACGCACTTGCGCTTCTTGGCGAAAGCGACTTTGCCGTCGACTTGGTGTTTTCAGACATCATTATGCCAGGGATGAACGGCATAGAATTCGCAACGCTGCTCCGTGACCGCTATCCAGGACTTCCCGTCGTGCTTACCACCGGATACAGCAACGTTCTGGCAGAAAATGCCGACTGTGGTTTCGAGCTGATTAAGAAACCCTATTCGGTCGAACTATTATCGCGCGTCCTGCGCAAGTCATTGGCTTCGAGGCACCCGAGTTCCCGCTAGCCCTACGTCCGGTTGTCACTAGCCTGGTGGCAGATCGAAGATGAGTAGGGCCATCATCTGCGCCGAACGAACTCCTGCGGCTGCTGTGAAGCATGATCACCAGAGGAATTGCATGACCCCGATAGCGAGACGTTGGGTACCTCTCAATCGCGTCTCGGTTCGGCGAAGGTGGTGTTCAATCGCGTCGTTCAGCTGGGCCTATTTTGGACTTCCTGGCCGAAGCAAACTTTGCGATTTTTGCTTCCTCATCTTATCCTAAGTCATCTAAAAATCTCTCTCGAATTCTGCTGACCGGACCGTTGGAATGGAACGATGGTTTTGCTTCGTTGTTTCTCGAGTATGTCAGGTTCGAAGAGGAGCGCCTCACATGCCTAATCAGAATAGCCTAAAGGAGTTGTTTCACGACACTCTGAAAGACATCTACTTTGCGGAAAAGAAGATCCTGTCCGCTCTGCCTAAAATGGCAAAAGCAGCGCAGTCAGAGGACCTCAAAGCCGCCTTTCAGAAGCACGAGAGCGAGACCGAAGAGCACGTAGCGCGGCTCGAGAAAGTATTCGAGGAAATTGACGAGGCCCCCCGCGGCAAGACTTGCGACGCTATCATGGGCATTATCGAGGAAGGCCAGGAAGTGATGAAGGAATTCAAGGGGGCGCCCGCCCTCGATGCTGGGCTGCTCGCCGCCGCGCAAGCGGTCGAACATTATGAGATCTCCCGCTATGGCACGCTGAAGACATGGGCATCTGAGCTCGGCCTTAAGCAATCCGCAAAGTTACTGGAAACAACCCTTTCGGAGGAAAGAAAGACGGACGAGACGCTCACGAGGCTCGCCGAGAGCGAGGTTAACCAGCACGCTCAGGCCGCCTGAATGCTGGTGAAGAGCCGGGTTAGGAACCCAGCCCTTCGTTCGATCAAGAGCAGTCTTCTGGCTGTGTGCTGACCGATGGGGTCGCCCGTCCCGTTGGAGATGGTGCCGTTGCAGCCGGGCGAGGTTGTCGACGCCGACGATTGCCCGGTCGACTGCTTGCGATCCTCGACTGTTCTACGCCCAGAGAACGACAGAGGAATTGATATCGATAGGCCGCGGCTTAGCGCGTAGCACGGAGAAGCTCGCCTGGTAAAATCGCCTTTTGTTCAAGTTGTATGAAATTGCATTGCGCCGGCTTTTTGTCAGGCCGCCAGCGTAAAATGGTCGTACCGTGGCGAAAGCGGCCGCCCGTGAAGTGGTCATAAGAAATCTCCACGACGAATCGCGGCTTGACCGGCACCCAGGACGCCGAACGTTTTGTTGACCAACGGCTCGGGGGGCCTCCGGGTGAATTGCCGGAGAAGCTGTTGTCGGTCGCGATCTCCTCGAGGCGGTCAGTAAGTCCTGGCTTTTCGGCGTTTGTCAGTGCGGAAGTGAAGCCGACGTGATGCAGCATGCGCCGGTCATCGTAGAGGCCGAGGAGCAGCGAGGCGGCCACGCGGCGTCCAGAGACGCGTCGCTCGCCATAGCGGAAACCCCCAATGACGCAGTCCGCGCTTTGCACCCGTTTTATCTTTTGCATGCCGTCGCGATTGCCGAATTGGTAGGGCAGGTCTCGGCGCTTGGCGATCGCGCCGTCACTGCCTCCGCCTGCGGCCTTCAACCATCCTTGTGCCTGCGCAAGTTTTGTGCTCGCTGGCGACAAGCAAAACGGCACCGAACCAAAATTCGTTTTGGCGAACGCTTCAAGTGCCGCGCGTCGGACTGGAAGAGGTTCGAATGCGAGCTCACGTCGGCCATCTTGAAGCAAATCAAAAGCGAGAAAGACGGCAGGCGTCTCGCAAGCGAGTTTGCGGACGCGGCTTGCTGCCGGATGAATTCGCTGCAAAAGCCGATCAAATGAAAACTGCTTGCCGTCAGGCACGACAAGCTCGCCATCGAGAACGAACACCTTGGCAGCAAACGTGAGAGCCCATTGCGCTATTTCGGGAAAGTAGCGGCACAGATCCTGTCCGGACTTGGAGACCATGTAAGTCGCGGTATCTTCGCGAGCGAGGATGCAGCGAAAACCATCCCATTTGGGCTCGTATTGCCACATCTCTCCACTTGGAATTTGATCGACCGAGCGGGCTTCCATGACCCCCCGTTTCCAGAGTCGCTTGTCCGCGAGGGACCGTCGGGACAAATTCATTGAAATTGCTTTCTGAGCAGACAGTCCTAATCTCTAACTCTAAGCAGCATCTTTGGTCTCTATAGTGACGGAGGCGATCAGGCGCTGGCCCGCACGTCAGAGGCGGCGGCCATCCAGTCTTCAAGGACGTCCTCGGGAAGATCGTCGGCCACCCGTCGGAGGCGATGGTTTCGCGAATTGCGTGCCCGATGAAAGTCGAAGCGAAGCGGCGCGAATAGTCCAATCGAGCGCTGTGGCATCTTATCGTTCTCCGGAACAGAAAACCGCCTGCGGTCTATCCATGTTCCAAAGAGCTCTAACGAGCAGGCCGCAGACCCAGGGAAAAGCGGAACCGAGGACTTGCGAGAAACGGTTTTGCCTTATCTTTGTTTTGAAGAGGTCAAGCGATGGCTCGAAAGGCGAAAAAGAAACGCAGGTATTCGAGAAGCTCAGGTAGCGACGTGAAGAACGAAATGCACCGTTACAAGAAAGGCACCGCAAAGAGTGGCCGGGGCGGGAAGGGCGGTAAAGCAAACAAGCGATAGCGATCGGTCTGTCGAAGCCCCGCAAGGAGGGTAAGAAGGTTCCCGAAAAGAAATCCTGAGGGATCACGCGACGTTTCGCCGGGCAAGCGGAATAATGGAACCGCTGTAGCACGGCCAATCTCTCGGTTTCGGCGAGGCTGCCCGACCTGTCCGCGCGCCAACAAGCGAATTGACAGGCCATGGAAGAGCGCCCGTTGAAAATGGGTAAACCGAAAGGAGCGCCTTGATGGAAAAGGTGGTCCACGCCGCGCATCTGTGTGTCGATATGCAGAAGATCTTTGCGAAGGGCGGTCTATGGGAGACACCCTGGATGGAGAGAGTGTTGCCAACGATCGAGGCGATCGCTGACAGATATCGAGCGCGCACGATCTTTTCGCGCTTCATCACGCCGCTGCATGCGGAGGATCGGCCGGGGCGCTGGCAACGCTATTTTCGACGATGGGAAAAGGCGACGCGACGGAATCTTCAGGGCGATCAGCTCGATCTTGTACCAGAAATGTCATGTCATGTTCCTCCGGCGATCGTCGTCAACAAGCCCTTTTATTCCGCGTTCGCCAATTCGGTTCTCTATGACCTGTTGGTCGAGAAGAATGTAACGACGTTGGTTGTAACCGGGGCCGAGACCGATGTTTGCGTACTGGCCACAGTTTTGAGTGCCGTAGACCTCGGGTTTCGCGTGGTAATCGTCGAAGACGCCCTTTGCAGCTCCTCGGACGAGGGGCATGACGCCTTGATGACGATGTACCGAACGCGTCTGCAAGAACAGATCGACGTGATCGAGGCCGTCGAACTTTTTGATCTCTGGCGCCAGCCGTGAATTGTGAGACCTGGCATATCCGCGTGCTCCTGCGCGGTGCAGGCCGGCATGAGAAGCCCAAACCAACTTCGGCAGCAGCCGCCGTCTCCGGTTCCTGGTGGGGCAGGGCGACGATTGGAACGTTCGTTACTGCTTGAACTTGAGCCTTGCAGAAGCGGGAGACCGATCATCAAGCCGTTTACACCTTTCGAAGCTGCGGGTCCGCCCGCTCAGGTGCACGGCCGAGATGACCGCTGAGGAGACATATCTGCCATGGTGGCGCCAGACGATCGCAAGGAAATGCCGCCGGTCAAGTTGCCTCGCGACGAGTTTGAGAAACGATATCGCCGCCGCTTCGCAGATCCGGTGTATGGCCCGCTCCAGCCCGAACTCGAGGCCATCATCAGCGGTGCGTGGGACGCTTACAGCCAATCGCGCAAGTCGCCGCTGACGCGCAAGGCCGGGGAGGGCTTCGCCGACCCGGAGTACGAAATTGCCACCGACTGGCTGGTGGCCCGTGAGGCGATCTTGCGGGCGCAGCGCTTGCACGACGACCAAAGCAGGCCGCCGTCTATTCTGCTCATCAATGGATCGCCGCGCTCTGAACATACTTGTCCCGGAGAGACATCGAAAACGTGGCGGATGGTCATGCTCGCCGAAACCGTCTTTCAGGACATGAGTGTGAAGGTGAGCGTGCTCGACCTGTCGCGGCTCGTCTCGGAATTCGGCAAGCAAATTCATCCATGCAAGTCCTGTGTTTCTACCTCGATGGCGCTGTGCCACTGGCCTTGCAGTTGTTATCCTAACTATTCCCTCGGCCAGACCGACGACTGGATGAACGAGATCTATCCCCTATGGGTCGCGGCACACGGTGTCATGATCATCACGCCTGTGCATTGGTACCAGGTACCGACGACGTTGAAATCGATGATGGATCGGCTGGTCTGCGCCGACGGAGGCAATCCCGATCCGAGTTCGACCCACGGCAAGAAAGCTCAGGAGGCGAAGGCGTTGGAGCTCAAGGGCTGGCCCTATCCGCGGCATCTGGCCGGCCGGTATTTTGGCGTCGTCGCGCACGGCGACGTGGTAGGTGCGGAATCCGTGCGCCGCTCGCTTTCCGACTGGCTGACCGACATGTCACTGATTTCGGCCGGGCGGTTCGCCGAAGCCGACGGCTATGTCGGCTACAGGCGGCCCTATGCGACCTCACACCGCGCGCTCGACCAGAACCTCGGTTTCCAGGAGGAAGTCCGAAATGTGGCCCGTACGCTCGGTAACGCGGTCAAGCTTGCGCGTGCCGGCAAGGTCGAGAACCCCGAACGCGATCTGAGAGATCCCAATCCGAAATAGCTGTGGCCTTCGAGGAACCTTATGCCATTCGCACTTTTCTATCGCGACCAACGTATCGGCGAACCGAGGCCGACAGAGCTGGATGCATGGCGCCAGGCGCTGCAGGCCGGATTGATTTCCGATTTGCCGGTCGCGGACGAAGAAGGTGGTCCGGTGTTGCCCCGCGGCTTCCAGGTCAGGCGGGTGGATGAGACTTTCGAGCCCGATCCTACGTGGAAGCTTCCGAAGGAAGTTTCCTGATCCCCCACGAACGGACGACGATCGGAACCTTCCTGACAACCAGTGCTTGGTTCGGCAATGTCACCGCAGGAAAAGTGACGATGCTGACCTCCCTGGCCGTAGGATCTCCGGTCACTATCGGCCTTCTGGTTGCGTGCTTTGCCCTCGTTTTGAGCTTCGAATTCTCGAATGGATTTCACGACACCGCCAACGCTGTCGCCACGGTAATCTACACCAATTCGCTGAAACCGACCACGGCTGTCGTCTGGTCGGGGATCATGAATTTTCTCGGGGTCATCGCGGGCGGCATTGCGGTCGCCTTCGCGCTGGTTGAACTCGTCCCGCCGGAAGTGCTGTCGCCGCCGGACGGCAGCCAAGCCGTCGGCATGCTCACGTCTGTCTTCGTCTGCGCCTTGCTCTGGAACGTCGGCACATGGTGGCTCGCGATTCCCAATTCGAGCTCTCACGCTCTGATCGGCTCGCTGATCGGGATCACCGCAGCTGCTGGGTTTGGCAGCGGACATGCCCTGACGATCGCGATCGATTGGCGGCAAATCGTGAATGTCCTCGGTTCGCTGCTGGTTTCGCCGCTGCTCGGTTTCTTGCTGGCGTTCTTGCTCTACAAGCTCACGTCAGCCATCCTGCATGACGAACGTGCCTATGTGCCTCCACGAGACGGTCAAGCCCCGCCGTTCTGGATGCGGGCGATCCTGCTTCTGACATGCGCTGGCGTATCGTTCTCGCATGGGACGAACGATGGGCAAAAGAGCATCGGCCTGATCATGCTGACTGTGATCGGCTTGATGCCGCCGGCCTATGCACTTAACCTTTCGCTCAATGAGACGCAGCTGCGCCAGATCGCCGACCGGATGCCGACCGCAGCCGAGTTGATTGGCCGTGGCGGCGGCGGTCGAAGACAGCAAGGAATCGACAGCACCAATAAGCTGCGGAGCACGCTGGCAAAGCTGAAATCTCTCGTTGACATTCCCGGTAGCGAGCGAGCGGCCGTACGCAAGGAATTCAATCAAGTCCTGGCCGCACTGCGCGCTGCCGAGAGTTCGGGCTCGCTGCCCGATGCCGATCGTGCAAAAGCGAAGGCGGTCCACGACGAGATCATGAATGCGGTCGAGTATGCCCCGTGGTGGGTGCGCATCCTCAGCGCGCTGTGCCTGGGCCTTGGCACGATGGTCGGCTATCGAAGGATCGTGAAGACGCTCGGCGAACGCCTGGGGAAAGAACACCTCGTACCGGCGCAGGGAGCGTCGGCCGAACTGATTGCCGCGGGCCTCATCGGCTTCGCGGGCTTTACCGGTTATCCCGTCAGCACGACGCATGTTGTCACAGGGGGGATCGCAGGCACGATGGTGGCCTCGGGCACCGGCTTGCGGCGCCATACGGTAAGCCGCATCGCTTGGGCTTGGGTCTTGACGCTGCCCGCGACGATCACCCTGTCGGCTTTCTTGTTCTACTTGCTTTCCTGAAGCCGAACATAACTGAGCGTTTGGTTCGTGCGGACTCTATTCAGAACTTTTGGAACGGCCCGTCGCGCGGCTTCTTATCTTTTGTCACTCGAACAGGAGGAAGTCATGAAAATCGCGACGATGCTTTTTGCGGGCGCATTGGCTCTTTCGAGCAGCCTGGCGTTCGCCGCGGGTGGCGGGGGCGGCGGAGGGGGCGGTGCCGGGGGCGGCGCGGCAGGCGGAGCGACTGGTTCTGCCGGAGGCTCGACGGGTGGATCACTAGGGAGCAGCACCACGGGGACGTCTTCACCCAGCGGAACGGCCACGCCCGGTGGTACAACCGGCATGGGGACCGGAACAGGAAACGATCCCGCTACGAGGGCCAACCCGGGGCTGAATGCCAATGGTCCCTGCAACGGTGCGTCCTCGACAACGGGCAACAAACCGTCGTGCTGAGAAGCGATCTATTTTAGGAGCCGGCGAGGTCGCGCGATTGGGCCCAGCCTCAACAGCACGACCGACATGACGCGTGTCAGGTCGGTCGTCGCCGATTCAGCGTCGCTGCGCGAGCCGAAGCTCCATGAGCGCAATTCGTTCCAGCACGGCCGGGTCTAGTTCTCCGGTGCCGGCGGTCCGCAAGATCGATTCCGCGATCGTCGTGACGTGAGCCGAGTGGACCGGTTCAGGTAGCGTCGCCACGGCAGCTTCGAACGCGGTGGTCATGACCTCGATCACCTCGGGAGGGAATTCAGCGTTCGAGAGATCCTTCATGATCAGTGACCGGCTGCCCGCAGGCTTCAAAAGAAACTGCGGAGAGAACCGACAAGTTCCCAAGTCAAGTGATCAAGGACTGGAGCGCTCCAAGCCCCCCAAGGTGATAGCTATCGCGTACACTTCATGGCACTGGTCGCGCAGCTTCGGCGTTCACCGCGGACATCGCCAGCCTCGTCAGCGTATCGTCAGTCTTCCTTTCTTCCGCAAGGGTTTCCTCAATTTTAACCGCGTCCTTGTGTGGCCGAGCTTGCTCGCCCAGGCCCTTAGAGTGCCGTAGCGCGAGATCTCACAATGCTCGACCGTTCGCGCGGCCGCCAGCAGCCCGGCATCGAGAGCCGGGGCATCCTTGTACTCCTCCATGATTTCCTTGCCTTCATCGAGAATGCCCTCCGTCGCGTCGCACTTCTTGCCGCGCGTGGGCTTGCCGAGAAGCTCGAAGATCTTTTCAAGCCGTTCGACTGCCCTTCGGTCTCATCATAGTGCTTTTCAAAGGCGGCCCGTAACCGATCGGATGACGCAACCTTTGCCATTTTAGGCAGCAACTTATATATGCTTTTCCGCATATCATATGTCTTTCAGCGTATCGACGGGCAGGTCGTCCAGTTCTTTATCGGCCATTTCTCTCTCCACAAGATGCTCGAATACGCTCGGCCGCAATCGAAGTTCCTAATCCATGCAACGATCGATGAGTGATAGCCGCAACGCTCGTCACGGGGCGTAGACCCGGCAACCTCATGCCGTTCCTCGAGCGCATGTAGCACTTGAAATTGCAGCTTCCGCTTGATGACGTTTTTATCGAACGATTACGAGCGTCGCATGTTCTTCCGACTATGGAGCTACCAAAGGAGAGAACAAATGGATCGCGAGCACGTAAAAGGAGTTGCCGACAAAGCAAAGGGCGCCGTGAAAGAGGGCGCGGGCAAGGTCAGTGGTGATAAGGAACTTCAAAACCAAGGCAAGGTAGATAAGGCCGAGGGATCCGCTCACAAAGCCGCCGGTGACGTCAAGGACGCGGCCCGTAAGGCGGCCGACTCGCTGAAAGAATAACAGTTACGATGTTTGCTGGGCTGCCCATCACGGGTGGCCCAGTTTATTCGCGCTGTTCCCCGCAGCGATCATGAGTCTCGTGTCGAAGTCGCTGGCCGAGGAAAAATGCTAACCGACGCAATCGAACGGGTGGAATAGTGAGAAAGACTGGGCGGCAGAGTCAATTCCGCGCTTTTCCGTTATGATTGGTGAAGCGGGCGTTGCCAAGTCCAGTCCCGATCGTCAGCACGCCCCAGCGTTTGACGTCGTGCATGAACGGGACCTCGGACAGTCCCTGCACTACGCCGTCGTTATGCATCACGAGAGTCGTGTCGTGTCCGCCGATCCGCGGAATAGCTTCTGCCAAGGCCGCCGGCAAATTGAAGTTGCCACTCTCCCAGTTGCCAGGCAGGTTCTGCGCCCCCTTTTCGATCGAGCCGTCGCTCTTGATGACCCCCGGACACACGATGCCGATGAAGGGAGCGAGCCTGAAACCTTCCTTACCGGCCTTGGCGATCAAATCGTTCAGCATCTTGACCAGGCGCTTCACTGCCTCGTGACGGCTCGGCTTGTCGTCGGCGTAATGCCAAAGATCAGACTTCCAGACGCTCGCTTTCGAAAGGTCGAGCGCCTTCTTGCTCCGCGTTTCGACAAGGCCGGGGCGGATGTTTGTGCCTCCGATGTCGATCGCAACGATACTATCGTAGCCGTCGAATATCCAGGAACGTGTAAGGTGCAGCGCGCCAATAGAGGCAGCGTCATCCGGATCGAACTGAATGGGCCGCATCTCGACGTCGAATTTATCGGCTTTCAGGATGATCTCGGCGCGTGCGATGGCAAGTTCGCCAAGGCGGCTACCACGAAAGCCGTCGCCGACGACGATGCGCTCCGTCTTTTCCCAAGCCTTTGTCCTCAGGAAGCGGCGCGTGAGCCCTTTGGGGACGACCTCGCCCGTCCCCAAACATTTCGAAGCCGCTTGCTCGGGCGGACGTAGGCGAGTATTTGGCTGCTTGCTCCGATATCGAGCACACGCAATTGCCGAGAACGCAGGGCCGGCAGACGAGCGCGCAGAGCATTCAGACGAATGTACCGATCCCGCAATCCGTGCGGGTCCTCCCACACGATGGGGCCATGCGGCCGGTTAAGCCTCGAAGTCCACTGCCACCTCGTCGCCCGAATAGAGGGCTGGCAGGCCCGGAAGGGTGAGCAGCATTGCGGCGGTGACGCAGATCCGCTCCTCTCCGTACCGCGTGATGAATCGTTTGCCGGTGTCGTTGTTATCGAGAAAGCGGAATGCCATTCCGGGATCGCTGCCCGCGCGAAGGTGCCAGCTATGGGTAAGAGCACGACGAACTAGACACGAATCGGTTTGCTGGGGAAGGACATCGATATCATCAAAATACACTCACCACCGCGACCTGACGATAACGCCTTCGTTTCCACGCAGATCAAGCGACTGGAAAATCCTTTCGCCGGTGCGATCCAGGAAGGTTGAGAGCTGGATGTCGCCGTCAAGACCGATGCTTTCGGCCAAGATCGACACCGGATCGGCTGCAAAATTCAAGACGACGACAACGGACAGACGCTCTGTGCGTCGCGCGTATATCAGAAGGTCCTTCTCCGCAGCGATCGGTTCGTAAGCGCCGTCTGTCAGCGCATGACTTTCGTGGCGGCATTCGATGAGAGCTTTGTAAAGATGCAGGATCGATGTTCTATCAGATTCCAGATTCGCTACGTTCTCGCGGGCGAAGTCATCCGCTATCGGCAACCAAGGTGCTGCGTTTGAAAAGCCGGCGTTCAAGGTGGCGTCCCATTGCATAGGGGTACGACAGCCGTCGCGTCCGACGCCGATACCGGGAACGTTCTTTTCGAAGGGGTCTCTGACTTGCCCAGGGGTTATAGCTAGTTGTTGCATGCCGATCTCGTCGCCATAATAAAGCGTCGGCGTTCCGCGCAGCGTCAGAAGCAGCATTGCTGCGACACGTGACTGCTGTTTTCCAATCCGGCTGGCGACCCGCGGCCGGTCGTGGTTGCCAAGCACCCAATTTGGCCACGCGCCATCAGGCAAAGCCCGCTCATATTCGAGGATGATCCGTTCGATTGCGCGTGCGTTCCAGGTCGCCGACAAGAGTGAGAAGTTGAAAGGCATATGCGCGCCAAGAAGATCCTTGCCGTAATACGAAACCAGCCTCTCGATCGGTAGGTAAATCTCTCCGATCAGAACGCGATTATCGAACTCGTCCACGACGCCGCGCATTTCTGCGACGACCGAGTGAATCTCGGGTCGATCGGTCGTGTAGATCGGTAGCAGCGTTTCATTTGGTGGCCGGCCCTCTCGGAAATCAGGATTGGGGGGATTGTCGCGAAATCGATCATCCTTGATCAGGTGCCAGATCACGTCGACGCGAAAGCCGTCGATGCCCCTGCGCAACCAGAACCGCATCACATCGTAGATCGCCCGTCGAACATCCGGGTTGCGCCAGTTCAGGTCCGGCTGTTGAGCGAGAAAGGCGTGATAATAATATTGTCCGGTAATGCCGTCGTATTCCCAAGCGCTGCCGCCGAACTCCGATAACCAGTTATTCGGCGGATCATTGCCGGGCGTACCATCGCGCCAGATGTACCAGTCGCGCTTGGCGCTTTTGAGCGACTTTCGGCTTTCGACGAACCAGGGATGCTGATTGGACGTATGGTTCGGAACCAGGTCGAGAATCAATTTCAGGCCGGCCTGGTGAGTAGCTTCGATCAGGGCATCGAGATCCGCGATCGTGCCGAAAAGTGGATCTACACCTGTGTAGTCGGAGATGTCGTAGCCGAAGTCAGCCATCGGTGATGGGAATATCGGCGATAGCCAGATCGCATCGATCCCAAGCTTCTTCAGGTAAGGCAATCGGTTGATGATACCCCTGAGATCGCCGATGCCGTCGGCATTGGTGTCCTGAAATGAGCGCGGATAGATTTGGTAAAAGATGCCTCGCCGCCACCAGAGATCGTCAGCCGCCGCCATTGGAGCCTCATTTAGATGTCGGCGTATCCGTACCGTCGCGCTCGTCTCGCATCTCCTGTCAAACGGACGGACCCAAAGTCCTGCCCTTCGAATTCGTGTCAATGTCGCTACGCTTCAGGAGATAGTCGAGACCGCCGACGCGGTACCATCGGTAGCCGTAGCCTTCGATCAGAAGCTTGTGTCGGTCGCGATCGTCGGACCTGCTATGGTCTTCGGTGAGCAGATTGATCAGAAGTTTGCCGGCTTCGGCGGGGAGACCAACCCGGAACGAAATCTCCTGAGGCTGCTCATCCAGATTGTGGACGAAGAGGACCGAATTATTTCGCCAGTCGTAACGAACGATCAGGATCGCCGGATCGCGCGTGGTGATGATCTTGAAGTCACCCCAACCAACCTCAGGGAGTTCCTTGCGCATGCGGATGATCCGCTCCGTCCAGTTCAGCATTGACGCGGGATCGCGGCGTTGCTGGGCGGCATTGACGTGCTCGTAGCCGTACGGCCCATCGTCGATAACAGGCACGGCGGGTTTGTTGGCGTTTGTGAAGCCGCCATGCGGCTCGGTCGACCACTGCATGGGGGTGCGGGCGCAGTTGCGCTCGGGCAGACGCAGGTCGTCGCCCATCGAGATCTCGTCGCCATAACGAATCACGGGCGTTCCTGGCAGGGTGAACATCAGGCTGTAGGCAAGTTCGAGATGGCGACGATTTCCGCCCAGCATCGGCGCGAGCCGTCTGCGGATGCCGCGGTCGTAGAGCTGCATGTTTTTGTCAGGCGCGAACACCTTGAACACCGCATTTCGTTGTGTGCTCGTCAACCTGCCGAGATCGAGTTCGTCATGGTTGCGCAGGAAGAGACCCCATTGCGCCGAGGCGGGCCGCGGCCTGGTTGCCATGAGCGCCTTTGTGAGCGGGCGGACGTCGGCCGAGGCAAGTGCATAGAATAGGTACTGGTTGACCTGGAAATTGAACATCATGTGCATGCGGTCGCCGTCGCGGCCGAAATATTCCATGTCGGTGTTGGGTAGCACGTTGGCTTCGGCGAGAATGATGGCGTCGCCTTCGCGCCATTGCAGGAATTCGCGAAAGGCGCGCAGCATGTCGTATTGCTCGACTGGCTTCTTCACCTTCGCGCCTTTGGTTGCGATCACGAAGGGGACGGCGTCCATCCGAAAGCCGGATACGCCGAGCTGAATCCAGAAGCCCATGATCCGGAGTATTTCCGCCTGCACCATCGGGTTCGAGGTATTGAGGTCGGGCTGGAAATCGTAGAAGCGGTGGAAGTACCAGGCGCCTGCTTGCTTGTCGTGTGTCCAGGTCGACTTCTGCACGCCGGGAAACACCATGCCTTTGCCCGCATTGGCCGGCTTTCGATTGGCCCAGACGTACCAGTCGCGGTGAGGCGAATCCTTCGCGCTGCGCGCCGATTTGAACCAGGCGTGTTCGTTCGAGGTGTGATTGACGACGAGATCGATGATGACCCGGATGCCGCGCTGTTTGCAGCCGTGGGTGAATTCGACGAAGTCGCCCAGCGTCCCGTAGCGCGGATCGACGCCGTAGTGGTCGGATACGTCGTAGCCATCATCTCTGCCCGGGGAAGGCTGAAAGGGCATCAGCCAGATCGTCGTGATGCCAAGGCCTTGCAGGTAGTCGAGCCGGCGCAATAACCCCTTAAAGTCGCCAATACCGTCGCCGTTGGCGTCAAGATAGGTACCCACTGAAAGGCAATAGATGACGCCGTTTTTGTACCAAAGGTCGTCGATCATCAAAGGTCACTGCAAACGGATTTGTGTGCATCGGTAAGCAAAGCAAGTTACCTCCGGTTCCGCGACAGGTGACGTCAACGTCGGTAAATTCTCCCTCCAAAGGGCCGACATCATTCCGGGGGCAATGCTCCTGGTGATGCGATCCAGGCTTCGATCTCGGCTGTGCGCTCTGTTTGCTCCGCTTTTCTGAGCAATGTGTCGCGCTCCGGGCCAGCGGGACAGGCAGCCGCCTTGTGCCTCGCCAGCTTGGCCATCGCGAGGAGCCGTTCGCGAAGCGATCCCGGAGGGCGCATCCGATGTTGAGGGATGGTCATAGGGTCCTCAAGCCTTTCCAGGGTGACCAAACGGCTTGCGGGCCTCAGGGTTCCGCGCCAAGTCGCAGTGCAGTGCCCTAGGAACAGCGCCCGCCCACTGAGAGTTGGGCGGTCCATGAGGTGAGAGTTGGAGAGCCGTTCAGAGGCAGGCGGATCGGGCTGACAGTTCGCCAACCAGACTGTCGACGACTCCATGAAAAAAATCCTTGGGGTGAAGGAGGAGCGCAAGACGTACGCTCTCTTGGGGTAGGACACGAGCAAGTCACCACAGGAGCGACGCGGCCTCCCTGCGCGACGGCTTCGGTCAGCTTGGTGTCGGGCAGGCGGCCGGAGAACAACGGCAATGCCGGCAGGGGCGGCAGCACGAGCTTCGTTGTCGATACGGTAACGCCAACGGTGCCGACAGTCTTCAAGGATGTCGCGACCCAGAAGAAACGACCGGCAGCGTGTTGGCAGGGGTGAGCGATCCGTCGGCCTCGGAGCCGCTCAGTGTTAGCGCGGTGAATCGACCCGACGTCGGGCAAGCGTTCAGCACGGCCTATGGAACGCTTCGCTGAAGGCCAACGGCAGCTACACCTACACGCCGAATTCGTCGCCGATCGCCGACGGCGTCGCGATCGACAACATCTCGTTCACAGTGTCGGCTATCGATGGCAACACGACCACGTCGACGCTGTCGATTCTGGTCTATAACAACAATAAACCGTTGGTCGTCGCGACCGCGCCGGTGGGATTGGTCACTGGGGCAACCCCATTACGTCGGATGGCTCCCAACTCGTGCGAAAAGCATTTTCGCGATGTTTTTCGTTCCCACATTGTTACCCGTAGTAAAGTTGGTTTCGCGACATTCGAATCGAGATATCTACGTCGGCTCACATGGCTTAATCTGCATCCCGCGTTTTGCTCTGTGGTCATCGCACCTTTATTTGAACCGGCTCCGCGCAAAGCAAAAGTACGATTTCCGCATGAGCAAGCAGTCCAGCGAATAAATCGGCAACGGGTGGCCGATCGGCCGCATTGCGGGTCCAGATGAGGACATGATCCTTTATGCCGATATCGACGTCGTCCAGACGCGCACTGCGCCGATTTGGAATCAACTCAACAATCTTCAGCGTGATCGACGTACCGATCTGTACGATCAGTTGCCCGGATTCAAGGGCGCTCAGGCACTACCCCGCTAGCAGACGTGCCTTGGAGCCCGCCCGCTAGCTCGCGAGCCGCGCGATCGTCTAGCCAGGCGCTGAAGAGACGCGGGGCTTTGCGGTGAGCGCATCGGTTATCCCGACGCCAAAGGGTGCCCACCTGCTGCGGTCACAGGCGAGACTCATCCGCAATTGTGCGATGTAACCCACTATCCCGCACTCGCGACCCACTCCGCCCGTTGCGGGTCGCCGTCGACGTGTTCAGGAGACGGTGCCAGCTGCTCGCCGCGTGGGTTTGAGTTGAGAAAAGCGGCGGGTCCGGCCCCGGGGAACCAAGCGCGTTGTCCAGCGATTAGATCAACTCTGCTTTCGGGCGCGACTCCCGCACTTTTGAACACCGGGGCACCATTCGCGATTGCTGCTTTCGCTCGGCGATATGTACTGAGAGAACAGCGCGGACTCGCGGCGCTGGTCGTCCGCCTTCGATCTGAAGCCCCTACGAGCGATAGTGGCTACGATTGGCAATACGTTTCGGCGCCTCGGCTGCTCAAGGTTATTCGGGATGGATGACAGAATTGCTGACGAACTCATCGCCATGGCGGAGCTTGACCAGAAGGTCGCAGACGAACTCGCGGCATCGGGCGCGCTGTACGAGGGCTATCATCCACGTATGGTCGTCATTCACGAGGCCAATGCTGTGCGGCTTGAGGCGATTATGGCTCAGATCGGATGGCCGACGGAGCGCCTGGTCGGCAAACCAGCCGCTCAGGCCGCCTGGTTGATTGCGCAGCACGCCATTTCGCAGCCGGGGTTTCAGCGTTCTTGCCTCAAGTGTCTTGCCGAGGCCGCACGCGAGCACATGGTCCCGCTCTGGCAACTGGCCATGCTGGAGGACAGAATCCGGGTGTTTGAAGGCAGGCCGCAGCTCTACGGCACCCAACTCAAGCCCGATGCGCATGGCAACATGGGGCCTCATGCGATTGAGGATCCGGAAAGAGTGGATGAACGACGCGGCGCTGTAGGCCTCGAACCTCTCGCTGACATTCTTGCTCGTGCAAAACCGCAGCCATTGCCGGCCGACCGTGAAAGCTTTGAACGCGACTATCAGAAGTGGCTCATTGAAGTCGGCTGGCGCAAACGTTCGGAGCCCAATTAAAGGGTCCGGCAGATGTGGGAAGAAGCGGTAGCGTTCCAGCCACTCGGACGTGGCACTGGAAATTCGGTCATTCACTGATCAGCAAAGGCCACAAACCTTATCAGTCTGAGAATTGCGCCTTTGTTGCCACCTTCGTCAGCCCGGTTCTTGCCCCTCGCATGCCGTTTCGAGGCGAATGCGTTCAGCTTGCGGGCTGGGGTCATCACCTTCTCGAAGTATTCCGAATAAGATATTGAAAATAAATAGATTTATCTAATATTGGGCTAACCGAGGCTTAATCATCGTCCAAGCAATTGCTTTGCAAATGCTGCCAATTGGCGGAGAGATATCATGGCCCACGCAGCCATTCGACCCCCCATCGATCCGGCGGCAACTCAGCCGCCCAACCTTTCAGATGGTTCCACGCGCCAACGGCTAACGCCGTCGGCCGTAGACGGAATCGTGCGCCTCGCTGAAATCTGGCGTCTGACCGGGCCTGAGGTTTGCGCATTACTCGGCGACGTGTCCGAACGAACCTGGTTTCGCATGAAGAAGGGGGAGTGGTCTGGGACTTTGTCACAGGACACCCTGACCAGGATCAGCGCGCTCATCGGAATCTTCAAAGGATTGAAGCTTTTGTTTTCCGAGCCGCTGTCTGATGAATGGGTGAGGGCAGCAAATAAAGGACCGCTGTTCGGCGGCCGCCGACCGCTCGACGCCATGATCGAAGGCGGTATCCCGAAAATGCTCGAAGTGCGCCGGCATATCGACGCGCTACGCGGTGGTTTGTGAATGCCCTTGCCGTCGACGTCGGTTTTGTCGCAACGCGACACGGTGAGGCTGATTTCAACGGGCCGGCTTAAGGATCCAGTCCTGCTGCCGCTCGCGGCAAATCACGGCGCGCTCGAAGATCTCGCCACCTTGGAAAGCGCTACCAACGGTCGGCTGATTGCGCAGGAGAGCGGTCTTCCAAACCTTGATTCCCGCGAGCTCGTTTTTGGCCGCGCCGGCTTTACTTTCATCAATGCCGCCTTCACGCACACACGTCCGGGTGGCAATCGATTCAATGACGAGGCGCGTGGCGCCTCGTATTGCGGCTTTGACATCGATACAGCGATCGATGAAGTCTCTTATCACCTGACTCGTGAACTTGAAGCGATCGATCGGTTTGAGAACGTCACCGATTATGCCGAGTTAGTTGCCGACTTTTTTGGTTAGTTTCACGATCTGCGCGAAGCTGACACCAAAGCCGAACCGGCTTTGCACAAAGATCCCGCGGTTGGCTATCCCGCGGGTCAGAGCTTGGCGCGACAGCTCCGTCTCGATCATACGAGCAACGGAATCGTGTACCCGTCGGTTCGGCACCCGGGCGGTAGCTGTTTAGTTTGTTTTCAACCTGATCTCGTCCAGAATTTGCGTCAAGGTGGTATCTGGCGTCTTGAGTGGCATGGCACACCAATTCCATCCGTAACGCGGCAAGGCCAATAACGTGACTCGATCTCAAGCCCATCCATGCCTGCTTCGCAATCGAGTTATGGATGCGGGTAATACATCAATCGATGCCAGCGACCAGCGAACTCCGTAAAGGCCTGCTCAGAGGGAAGCAGCATCACGTAAACCTCGACGTTGCCAAATACTCGTCCCGAGAATTGGGGGATTTCCGCAAAGATCGCGTGCCAGTCTCGGTTAGGATCCTGATCGTCACGGACGTGCGGTCGTGGCGGCTCCGCGAACCCTGACGCCCTCAAAATCGCTTCCGCGTCTTCAAGAGCCGTGCCTGCCGAAATGTAGGGTAGCGTGATTGCGGTAAACTCGTTGGCATGGCCTGGCTTTCCGCTGTCGGGAAGCGCATTGAACGCTTTGTCGAGTTCGGCCCGAAGTTTGGTCCCGCGATCCCTGGCCTCCTCGGGAGAGAGCCTTTTTACCTGACTCATCCCAATCGCAGTTTCCGTCCCGGTTCGTACTTCTGCGCGCAGACTCGTGAGGTCAAAACCGAAGATCACGGTTGCGGCTGCCATCAATATTGTTCCGCGCCGAAAGCGCTCGATATGATTGACCATGCTGAAGTTACCTCACTCGGAGTGAAGCCGCGAAATTCCCGATCGGGTTGCTGCGCGCAAGCTCGTTCAAAGGTCTAAGCCCCGCCTAACATTTGTTGGGTAGGAAATCACTGGAACGACAGTCGCTTACAGTGGTTTCTCTGACATGAATCTTACACAACTGATCGAATGCTCGCTGCAGATTGCGTGGGAATATCTCGAGCGCTCGGGCGAGTTGGGCGAACCGAGAGAGGCGGGGGACTTCCTGTTGAGCTCGATAGAAAACATGGTGAGCCATGGCGAGCGACGCCGACTGATGCTTTCCAACAAGGCGATCGATCAATACCGAAAATTCAGGTCAAGCAAGCTGGCAGCCTGAGGTCATCGCATAGGATCGTCGACGACGCGACCGTTCCGCAAGGAGATCAACGTGAAAGGGGAAGTGCCTGTTCTGGTTCTGGTTGTCGAAGACGATCAGTCCATTCAAGGGATGGTCGAAGCAGCCCTTACTGACGGTGGATTCGAATCAAGCATTGCAGCTACAGGAGAAGAAGCGGTCGCGTTGCTGGAAAATGAGCCTGACAAATTCCAGGCTCTTGTTGCCGACGTGGACCTGCGTGGCGCAATCACGGGCTGGGATGTCGCCAGATCGGCCAGGGAACTCGCTCCCGATATTCCGGTGATCTACACTACCGGAGCAGCTGCCGATCAATGGACCTCTCACGGCGTGCCGAACAGCGTGCTTTTGAACAAGCCGTTCGCATCCGCCCAACTCGTGACGGCCGTTTCACAGCTTCTCAATCACATCCCGCCTCCGGCATGATCAAGGCTGCCAAGCTGCGCACGCCGTTTCAAGTCGCCACATTCCGCGACGCGGTGAGAACGTTCTGACACTTCAAACAAGCGTCGACCCAGTAGCAGATTGCCTCCAAGGCGCGGCGATTAACGTATGCACCAAGGTTTGCGACCCCGAGCTGCGCGCCTCGCCGCCCCCTGACGCCCCTTTGGACATGGATTTTCTTCGAGCCGGCAGATCAGCTGATGCTTTCGCGTGCGATGCTGGTCAACGGACGTGTGAGTTCCGCTTGTTGGTACATTGGTCAATCTCCCTCTATCGTTGTATTGCAACAAACGCGATCGTCCCGCGGGCTGTGCGCGTCTGCCAATGACTGCATGCGCACAGGCCTCACGCCCAGAGCGCCAGTTTGTTGGCGCTGTTACTTGGCCGTTGAAGCGCTAGGATAGGGATTGCCCACACCGCTGTCGCATGGCCAAGTAGCACGATGCTCAGAACAGCTGCCGCGATCATCACAGTGACCTTTGTTGAGCGGCGGACGCCGCCAAGAGGCGATCACCAGCGCCGTCTCGTCAAGGACCGAACTAGAACTAACGCCCGTTAGAGGGCTATCAGCATTTTGTCCTAGCTGACGGCACGCGATCTCGGCGTCCGCTTGGTAAACATGTGATCGGCTGCACGAGGTGACGACGGCTATCGCATCCGCGGAGAACCATGGCGCCAGAGGCGAACGCTGGCGCCGCCATGATGCGCATGCGCCTAGTCAATGGCGAGTTCTTCGCGTCGACTGAGCTATCCATCGGCCGGTGCTCGCGTCGGGATACCATTTCGCATCTCGAACTCGCCGTACGCCTTCGAGGCGAGCGGCCCGGATCATCATCGCTGCTTCCGCGGCAGTTGCGCGGATCTACGAAGGCCGAGTGGCATCTCTAAAGGAAGGCCAGCAAATTGCTGCGGGGCTAGTCGCGGGCCGAAGAGCTTGCGCAAGATCGCAGGCAATAGCTTACGGCTACAATCGGCGACCGCGTAGCTAACAATATGGAGGCACGGTCCCGCGGTTCCGGCGAGATCGCCGCGTCGGCGCGGGGCCTACCATCGTTCTTCTGGCGAGGACGATCGGTGGACATCGAACAATCCGAAGATGAATGAGGCAAGCAGAGCAAGTCCGCCGCATCGCCGCAGTGGGGCATATGATCAGCAGTCCGCGACCGGGAATGTGATGGCGGTTATAGACGAAGCGGCTGCCGCGATCACGCTAGAAGGAGAGCGCCATGCGCCAGTGGCACCCACCGAGTCTCTATCCCATGAAGCCTCATCATCTGGCTCGGGATGAAGCGCCGGGGCGGATTTCGCAGAATTTCTTGGATCAGATTGCCCAATTCGGGGTTAACTCCTGCTGAACCTTAAGGCCAAGCGCATGGCCGAGTTGGATCCGACATTGCCGCCGCGACTACCGGCAGGCCAAGTAGCTGCTTCTCCCATCTTGACGGCGGGTAGCATCGTTCTCGCGATTGGAGGCCTTTATTTCGGCAGCGAAATCTTCGTTCCCTTCGCGCTTGCCATCCTCCTGAGCTTCATTTTGATACCTATGGTGAATTGGCTCCGGCGTTGGAGAGTGCCCCGCATCGCAGCAGTGCTGGTGGCCGTAACGCTTGCTTTCGTCGTAGTCGCAGGGGTCGCGTTGGTCGTCGGGCGCCAGCTCGTTCAACTTGCCGACAACCTTCCGAAGTACCAGAGCACAATAACGGAGAAGATCCACTCCTTGCAGAAGTCGAGCGGGGGTGTCCTCGACAAGGTCACAACGACGGTTGAAGATCTAGGCAAGGAAATCTCGGGCGAGCAGAAAAGCAGCGGAGCAGAGCAGCCCAGCCTGGCAGCGGGTGCTCGGCCCCAAGAACCGCTCACCGTCAGGTTGGCGCCCCCCCAGCCCAAGCCACTTGAGCTAATTCGTTCGGTCGTCGGTCCTTTGCTGGCACCTCTGGCGACCGCCGGGCTGGTCGTCATCTTTGTGATCTTCGTTTTGCTCGAGCGGGAAGACCTGCGCGACCGTTTCATCAAGCTTGTGGGAGCTGGCGACCTCCAAAAGAGCACGCAGGCCATCAACGACGCCGCCGCCCGGGTCAGTCGATACCTCGTGATGCAGCTGATCGTGAATCTGAGCTACGGAATTCCGATCGGCGTCGCACTCTACTTCGTGGGCGTGCCAAACGCGATTTTGTGGGGACTACTTGCCGCAGTGCTCCGCTTCATTCCGTACCTGGGCCCCTTCATTGCTGCGCTATTCCCCATCGCCCTTTCAATCGCCGTGGATCCTGGTTGGACCATGCTGTTCTGGGTCGTCGGCTTATTCCTTGTAGCCGAACTGATCAGCAACAATGTCATCGAGCCCTGGCTGTACGGCTCCAGCACGGGCCTGTCATCATTGGCCATTATCATTGCCGCGATTTTCTGGACCATGCTGTGGGGCCCGGTCGGGCTCTTTCTTTCGACGCCTCTGACCGTCTGCGTCGTCGTCATCGGACGGTATGTCCCGCAGTTGGAGTTTCTGGGCATTCTTCTCGGTAGCGATCCAGTGCTCGCTCCGGAGGAGCAGCTTTACCAGCGGCTACTAGCCGGCAATGTCGAGGAGGCGGTAGAGATCGCAGAAGACTACGTGGACGAATCTTCGTCATGCGAATTTTATGACAATGTGGCGATTCCTGCTCTACGACTCGCAGAGAATGACAGGCAGCGTAGCACCGCTGATACGAACTATCGTCGCCTCGTCGCGGATACTGCCATCTTTGTCGTGCGGGAGGTTGAGGACCATGTCCGGGAAAAAGCTGCCGCAGAAAACGAGAATAATCCCGACGCCGAGCGTCAATCGGTCCTGTGCCTTGCAGGACGGACGGAGCTTGATCACGCGGCCGCGGAGATGATCGGGCAGGTGCTTCAGGAGCGCGGCTTTGGCGCCAAGGTCTTGCCGCCGATCGCAGTTACTCAGGGTGCGTTGGGCCAGCTTGAACTTCACGGTATTGACGCAGTTTGCTTGTCCTATTTTCACCCGCAGCCGCAAGTGTTCGCACGGTATGTCTTTCGTCGAGTGCGCCGCCGCGCCCCCCATCTAAAGCTTGTCGTCTGCTGCTGGAACCTGATGGCCAGCAGCGAGCAGCCTGAAGAGCTTAAGCAGCAGATGGCGGCGGATGCGGTGTTAGCGTCCCTCCAGGCCTGCGTCGACCAGGTTAACCTCTGGATCCGCCGAGCAGCCGTCGAAAGCGAGACGTTGAAAGTCGTCAGCGAGACGGAGCCAACGCAGGCCGCGTCACTGCCCATGATCGGTATGGCCGCCTCGCGTCGGCAGGAGCTCGACCTAGCCTCCAGGAAGATCGCCCAGGCGTTCGATGTTCCAATCGCACTCGTGTCGTTTGCCGACGGTCCCTCGCAGGAAGCTCAGGAGGGTCACGACAACTCGCTGGATGCCCATGTCATCGCCGCCGACGATGTGCTGGTTTCGGAGGACGTGACTGAGGATGCCCGTTTCGCGGATGACCCGCGTGTACTGGAGAAAGGCATCCGCTTTTACGCAGGAGCCCCTCTCAGGATCTCGTCCGGTCAGGTTGTCGGCTGCCTTTCTCTGGTGGACACGCAACCGCGCACCTTTTCGGACCAAGATCGTCTACGACTGCAGGATATGGCTAGCGGGTTGATGGTCGACATTGATTGGAGACCGAATGACGCGCAGGTTGCAATGACGGCCTCAGGCCAAGCGATCAAGTAGATGCGTTGAAATAGGCCGATCGCCCTTTCTAGGTCGTCATTGATACCTCGCGAGGAGGAGGCGAGAGGCATCGTGAACGTGAATCCAGTCTCTTTCGCCGTCGAACTGACGCCTGATGCGGGGACCGATCGCCGTCCACAGTTGCTGGCGGCTCCGGCCGGCTTTACCGATTGCTTCGACGAGCCGCGCATCTGCGCCTTTCTCGGATTTATGATATCACCTTATCGGCAATCTGACAGCGGTCGACATTGATCAGGGCTCTGTACGCCCACCGCTCGACCTGCAGCGTGAGATTCCCGAAGCGAAGAAGCCGCGTCGCATCGCGATCGGTGGCACTGCGCCGGGCAACGTGACCCAGATCGAATCCAAGGCCGCCTGACCGGACACAGCGGCGGGATCGATCTCGGCCGCGCGGGATTCCCCGCGCGGCCCTTCCTGAACTCGCCTTAGAAATGGAGGTAGCTCATGCGGCCGACGACCGCTCTTAACGAAAACGAGCCGATCTAAGCGCTCTCCTTCATCCCGGCACAGCGTTCGGACACCCCCGGGACGTGGTGTCCTATCCAACTCTGAGCCTTTCCGAGAAGCGCGCGATCCTGGCGCCATAGGCATCGGACGCATCCGCGATCGCGTCATGTCCGTCGCTGCGAGCGCCTGAAGTGCTCAAGGCGCCGGTCACGATCGATGAGGTCCTGGAGGCGCTTTGCGCGTTGGATGAAGGGCCTCGGCATCCGCCCGGCGGAAAGCCGATGCGCACGCCCGCTCGGATTCGCACGGCCGGCGGCGTTCCGGTCGAACCGCGTTTCAGGCTGCAGTTCAACCCGGGTCGCCTTTCGACGTGAACGCGAGATCATCGCGTCCACCTCGGTTTCGTCGGAACCGGGATCGCACAGCCAAGTTCATCCCTCTAGCCCGATCCGTGATGGAGGATGATTTGCTGCGCGCGACGATATTTGACCTGGACGGCACGCTGTTGGATTCCGTGGATCTGCACGCGATTGCGTGGCACGAAGCCATGGTGAGGTTCGGCCACGACGTCAGCTTCGAACAAGCCAGAAGCCAAATAGGAAAGGGCGGTGACAGGCTTATCCCCGTCTTTTTGTCCGAGGAGGCCCAGCGTGACCATGGTCAGGAGCTTGACGCTTGGCGAAGCGAACATTTCAAAGCCAAATATTTGCCGCTAGTCAGACCGTTCTCCGCGGTGCCCGACCTGCTGAGGCGCTCGCGCGACGCCGGCCTTCGAATTGCGATCGCTTCGTCGGCCAAGAAGGACGAGTTGGAAAAGTATCTCGACATCGCGGGAATCACCAGGCTGGTCGACGCAACTACCTCGTCCGACGATGTCGAGGAATCAAAGCCGGAGCCCGACATCTTCGAGGTCGTCCTGAAGAAGCTGGAGATTGACGCAGACGGCGCGGTTGCCATCGGGGACTCGCCGTACGATGCGGAAGCGGCAGGCAAAGTGAGAGTCCGAACCATCGGAGTGCTCTGCGGCGGCTTCACGGAGAAAGAACTCCGGAAAGCGGGATGCATCGACGTTTATCCCGGGCCGGCTGCGCTGTTCGCCTGCTTCCGCGAAACATTGCTCGGGAAATAGCTCGTCCCAATCAAGACGCTCAGAATAGCGTTTCAATAGAGAACGACGGCGCTGCTATTCCTGCGGTGGCTGGGCGATCTTGGCGGCGTCGATCTCGAGCATGTCGCTGGTTGCGGCCTCCTTGATGAAGTCCTCGGTCTTGGGCGCGATGCCAAGGGCTGAGTTGACGCCGGTCTGCTCGCCGACTGACTGGCCGAAGGCAGCAGAGCTCAAGGCCGTGACGAGCGCGGCCGATAAAATGAACTTCAACATCACCGTCACCTCAAGCCGCTTCGGCGTTGACCGCGCTGACGGCCAGTTTCGAGAGCGCATCATCGGTTTTCTTTTCCTCGGCCAGCGTCTCGTCGAGAAGCTTGACGGCGTCCTTGTGACCGAGCTTAGCGGCCCATGTTTTCAGCGTGCCGTAACGGGAAATCTCGTAATGCTCAACAGCTTGGGCGGCGGCCAGCAAACCGGCATCGAGCGCCGGTGTGTCGGCATACTCATCCATGATTTCCTTGCCTTCGTCGAGGATGCCCTCGATGGCGTCGCACTTTTTACCGCGGGCAGGCTTGCCGATGAGCCCGAAAATCTTTTCCAACCGTTCGATCTGACCTTCGGTCTCGTCATGGTGCTTCTCGAAGGCCGCTCGCAACTGATCAGAGTTGGCCGCTTTGGCCATCTTTGGAAGCGATTTATAAATCTGCTTCTCCGCGTAATAGATATCTTTCAAGGTGTCGACGAACAGCTCGTTGAGATCTTTCTCGGCCATGGTGTGCTCCGGGGAAAGGAATGTGGATGACAATCCAGCCGCTTAAACACGGGGCGCATGATCAATGTTCCTAACCCTGCGGCCCGGCGCTGATCGGAGCGCAAATGCCGCAGCAGGGAACCGTCCGAAAGCCTCTCGGTTGAATTGGAATCCTAACCGAGGAGGAGCACCATGGATTGGAATCGTGTCGAAGGTAACTGGAAGCAGGTCAAGGGCAGGGTCAAGGAGCAGTGGGGCAAGCTCACGGATGACGATCTCGATGTCATCAACGGCAAGCAGGATCAACTCGAAGGCCGGCTGCAACAGCGCTACGGCTATGCGAAAGATCAGGCGGCAAACGAAGTGAACGATTGGTATGGGCGCCAGAAATGGTAATGGCGTTGGCCTCTGAATTAGGAAAGGCCCCCGCTCGCCAAGCGGGGGCCTTTTCTTTGCCTGTGTACCAAAGTGAACAGATGTTGCTGCGATTGCAGGACGCTTGCGGCAGACTGCGTTCGCATCTCCTAATGATGCAGCAGCATGATCAGGATGATCAATGGGATCGGGATTCCGAGCAGCCAAAGAAGGATAGGCATTGTGTTTCTCCGTTTCTGAAGTTAACTTAGCGAGACCGCGCCATGGTCTCACGCATGTTGGCTCTGCCCCACGTTCCGTCTCTAACGCCGCCGCCCTCCCATGCCGCCGCGGCGGCCGCGAAGGCGCCGATGAAGAGAGACAATGTCAGCCAAATGGCCGTATGCATCGCGGCTTTGCGCGCCTTGTCGAGATCTGCTTTCGCTTGCGTCATGACATCGTTGACGCGCTTTTCCGCATCGGCCTGGCTTAAGCCGGTGCGGGCCGCGATGGTTTTCACGAGATAGTCGCGATCAGTCCCGCTCACCTCGCTGTTCGGACGAAAGCTTGTGGTCAGAAGACGTGTGATTTCGCCGCGGGTGTCGGCGAGCGATTGCTGATCGGGTCGATTGTCCGAGCGCAAGAGCATGTCGGCGTAATTGCTCATGGGCGAGGATTGCGATGCGCTTGCCGCCGCCTGGACTGCGCCTCCAGTCGCACTTCCGAGCAGCGAGCTTGCCGGTGACGCTAGAAGCACTGCACCGACGATCGAGGCGACCGCCCAGGCGAGGAAGCCATGCGCCGTGTCACGGAATTGGACTTCGACTGTTTCGAGGCCGACCGATTTCCGCCGCAGACGGCCGGCGAGGTAACCACCTAGCCCGGAGGAAATCATCGCCATGACGATGAAATAGAGCCCTGTGCCGATCTCGAAGCTCGTCGAAGACAAGCCGCGGTCGCCCCAAGGCGAAACCACCGCGAATCCCAATCCGATGCCCAAGGAGAGAAGCAACAAGGTTAGCGCGCAGGCCGCCGCTGCGCCCGCCAGAACGGCTCCCCAGCTGACGCCGGGCGTTTCAATGGCTACCGATCCACTCGAAGTGTTGACGACTTGCTCCATGCGGTTCCTCCAGCTTTGCTTAGCGCAATGCCTAGAAGAAGCGATGGTTCCATATTGCCGCAGCGAACCGGGATTGTTGCCAAAGATGCTTGTTTGAGCCAACGACTCGTCCCCTCGCGCGTTGGACGAAGGACCCGCAATCCTCCGGGGCGGCTTTCGGATCATCGCCATGCTAGTCCCGAGAAGACCCGCCCGTACCGCGGCGTTCTCGGCACCGGTGACGAAGAGGATCGGCACGGTCGGGTGATACTCGCGAGCGACGTCCACAAGCTGCCGGCCGTTCATGTCGGGCAAACCGACATCGGAGATCATCATGTCTTGACAGATGTGCCTTGGCCGAGCGTGGGGTGGATGCGCACCTGGAAAGGCCGAGACCTGTACCTGACCCGAGGGGCTTTTATGGTCCCGATGCAATGCCGGGACGAGCCTCGCAGTACGCCTCGTCGAGTTCGACCGCCAAGATTTCGACGGTAAGCTTACTGCCTTGCGGCATCGCATCCCGCGCGTTGATGACGAGGTTGAGGATGGCGCTTCCGAGTTCATTCGCATCGACCATGGCGGCCGGTATGCCATCCTTGGTCTCGATCCCGACAGAAGCGTTTTCGTTAACGGCGCGATGAAGCAGTCCGACAGCGAGCGAACCGGAGCATTCATGTCGGTCCTTGCTGTCGAGCAATCGACGGCGCGAGAAGGCGAGAAGCCGCAAGGTCAGGCCGGCCGCGCCTTGGGCTGATGTCGATGCCGCATCCGCGAGGGGTCTTGGCGGGCTGCCCAGCAAGGCGGCGGTCGAACTGGAACCAAGCTCCGGCTTGGGCGTTTATGCAGAAATTCGGTTTGGGCTTTCCGTGCAACAAGTTTATAAGAGGATCTCGCCCAAGACGCGTCGGCCGGGAGAACACTCCCGGAATATATTGGCATGAACGACGGCAACTTCGAGTTCAAGCCGGAGGCTATTTCAGCCGCCGACTGACGCTAGATTCTTCAGAGCGCAACCGACACGGCAATTATCGCCACCAATCAAAAGGGCCTGGTGACGAGCTGGAACTAGGGCGCTTATCAGCCGCTCGGCTGGGCCGAGGAAGAAATGCTCGGCCAAACGAGAAGCGCTTGTTCGAAGATGCAAGCCAAATCGAGCGTGAATTCCAGGATGCCTGGAAGCATGGCCTAGGTGGCGGCACCGAAGGGTGGCGGGTCAGGAAGGGCGGCAGCCGGCTCTGGGCTGTCGGCGAAATGACCCCCATTCGCAATGCAAATGGCGAGATCACCGGCTTCGTAAAGATCCTCAGCGACCGTACGCGCGCAAAGGCGGCCGAGCAAGAAGCCGCCGAAGAGCGTCGCGCGCTCGAAATCCTCAATCGAGCAGGCTCCGCGCTTGCGGCGGAGACGGACCTCCACAAGCTGGTGCAGATCGTCACCGATGCCGGCGTCGAGCTGTCGGGCGCCGAGTTCGGTCCTGATGGTTATCAGCGGTGGCCTCGACATGCTCGAGCGATCCGCCGGCCCGGAGCGGCGGCGAAAGTTGATCACAGCGATGCGGCAGGCAGCCGGCCGCGGCGAGGCGTTGACGCGGCAGCTGCTCGCGTTCGCGCGGCGGTTGACCTTGGCTCCCGAGCCCATCAACCTGCGAAGCTTGATCGACGGCATGCGCATCCTGGTGGGCGGCGCGCCTCGCGGTGATATCACGGTCGACGTGGATCTGGACCCCAAGCTCTGGCCGGTTATGGCCGATCCCGGACAGCTCGAACCCGCGCTGCTTAACCTGGCTGTGAACGCGAGAGACGCGACGCCCTCCGGGGGCGCGCTCAAGCTGGCCGCCCGCAATGAGCGGCTCGAAGGAGCGGGCGCGAACGGCACCAAGGGCGAGTTCGTGCGAATTGAAGTCCGGGACACTGGTAGCGGAATTCCGCCGGACATCATGGATCGAATATTTGACCCGTTTTACAACCAAGGCGGTTGGCAAGGGCACGAGCTTGGGCCTCAGCCAAGTTTACGGGTTCGCCAGCCAGTCGGGCGGACACATCGAAGCCCAGAGCGGTGTAGGACAAGGTGCAACCTTCATCCTGCGTCTTCCACGAGCTCACACCGCTTCGGCCGAGACGCAGCCGGAGCGGTCACCGGCCCCAAGTGAGCGGCTCGCGCACGGCGAGCGCAAGGTGCTTGTCGTCGAGGACAACGACGATATCGCCGAACTCGCGATGGAGATGATGACCACCTTAGGGTTCGTTGTAGAGCGTGTCGCCAGCGCAAGAGAAGCGCTCGCCAAGCTTGCGGCCGGCGGCCGGGATGTGGACCTGGTATTCTCCGACGTTGTGATGCCCGGGGGCATGAATGGCGTCGATCTGGCGCGCGAGTTAATGAGGCTGAGGCCCGAACTCCCGGTGCTGCTGACCTCCGGGTATTCTGACGCCGTTCGCGAGTTGGATCCAGGCGAAGGCCTGCCCCTGATTGAAAAGCCCTATCGCCTGGAAACCCTACAAGGTGCTTTGCGCGAATTCGCCAACTTCGCATAAGCAATCCAAGCGCTCGTAGACGAGTTCCGCGAACGGATCTGAATCGACTAAGGTGGCACAGGTCGGTTCAACAATTTGGTTATGAAAATTCGGATCCGCTTTCCTATCCCGCTGAAAAGAGCATCCTTAGGCAATGGGAACTGGATCGAACGTCGGTGCCCACTCCGACATCGCGGATATCACAAGTCGCTTTGCCGGCCGCGACCTTATCGGCCTGGGCAGCTCCCATAGTGAGCAGTCGCAGGGAAGACCCAACGCAGATAGGATGAGGAGATGGGCCGCCCATGGAGCCAGAATTAGATGCCAGGAATTATCGAACGCAATAATGTAAATATTCAGGGCGTCGGCCAGAAAGCGATGGTGTTCGCCCATGGGTTCGGCTGCGATCAAAATATGTGGCGGTTTGTCGCGCCAGCGTTCGAGACGGATTTCCGGACCGTTCTGTTTGACCACGTAGGAGCAGGTGGTTCTAACTTGGCTGCGTACGATAAAGGAAAGTATTCGACTCTGGCCGGATACGCTGACGACGTGGTCGAGATCGGCCGCGAGCTTGGCTTGAGAGATGCCGTCTTCGTCGGCCATTCCGTGAGCAGCATGATTGGCGTCCTAGCCGCGGAAAAGGCGCCGGCCATGTTCAGCAAGCTAGTGCTGGTCGGTCCGTCGGCCCGCTACATCGACGACGAAGGCTACGTCGGCGGCTTTAGCGCAAAGCAGATTCAGGAACTGCTGGAGTTCTTGGAAGCCAATCATATGGGCTGGTCCGCACAGATGGCGCCGATGATCATGGGTAATCCCGAACGTCCCGAACTCGGCCAGGAACTGACGAACAGCTTCTGCCGCACAGATCCGGAGATCGCCAAGGCTTTTGCCCGTGTGACCTTCACTTCCGACAACCGCGAAGATCTGGCTCGGGTGAGCGTGCCAACCCTGGTCTTACAGTGCAGCGAAGACATCATCGCGTCCGAACAAGTCGGCGATTTCGTCAACCGAACAATCCCGAACAGCCGAATGATTGTGTTACGGGCGACCGGGCACTGTCCGAACCTTAGCGCGCCGGAGGAAGTGATTTCCGCCATGCGAACCTTCGTGTGACCGGCGTGGATAGTAATGGCCCCTTCGACTGGCACGACTTTCTCGAGAACGCGCCTTGCGGCTACATCTCGCTCCTTATGAATGGCCGCATTGAATATGTGAACAGGACCTTCCTGAACTGGTGCGGCCACGGCGCAGATCGGATGATCGGAAAGCGATTAAACGAGTTCCTGACGATCTCCGGCAGCATCTATTACGAGACCCATATCGCCCCCTTGCTGCGCATGCAGGGCTTCTTCGAGGAATTCGCGATCGATGTGCTGAAGGTCGATGGACAGCCGCTGCAGATGATCGTCAACGCCAATGAGCGGCGGGATAGGGAAGGCAAGCCGCTATCGATTCGGCTCGCCTTCATCAGGGCGATCGACCGGCGCCGCTACGAAGAGGAGCTTTTGGCAGCCCGCGAGATGGCGAGGACCTCCGAACAAGCAACGCAAGCTCAATTGCTTCGTGAGCACGAGAGTTCGGAGCTGCGCGAACAATTCGTCGCGGTCCTCGGCCATGACTTGCGAAATCCGCTCGCCTCGCTCAGCGCAGGGGCGCGGATACTTGGTCGCTCTGTTCAGGGCGAGAAGGAGCGACAAGTCATCGCCATGATGCAGACCACAATAATACGCATGGCCGGGCTGATTGATGACGTGATGGATTTCGCGCGGGGGCGCCTCGGAGCGGGCATAGCGTTGGACCGACGGTCCAGCCAACCGCTGGAGCCGATCCTCGCACAGGTAGTCGATGAGCTGCGACTGGCCTCGCCGGGCAGAGTAATCGAAGTCAATTTCAAGCTCGAGCGCCCGGTGAGCTGCGACAGCTCGCGCCTCGGCCAGATGCTATCGAATCTCCTGGGAAATGCATTGACCCACGGCTCAGCTAGCGAGCCTGTACGTGTTCATGCCGAGACAACAGAAGACGCTTTCGAGCTTTGGGTAGCGAATGCCGGCGAGCCGATTCCTGCATCCGCAATGCAGAAGTTATTCGAACCCTTCTTCCGCGGAAATGCGCGCGCGAGCAGGCAGGGTCTTGGGTTAGGACTCTACATTGCCTCGCAAATTGCCAAAGCACATGGCGGCGAACTCGCGGTCCGTTCAACTACCGACGAGACGCGGTTCACATTCACGATGCCGCTGAAGTATGCCGATCATCGCTGATGATTGCCAACTTAGACAGAGTGCGCACTTCTGGGATAATCTCAATGCGCCAGCTCTCGAAAGGCACTTTTGGGTTCGAAATGAACCTCATATCTTATCGAATCTTCATAACCTGTCGATCCCGCAGCAAATGCGACCGCCCTCCGAGCGCACCATAGGCGTAAGCCTTTGATGTGTAAGGATTTTGCTATTCCCACATTGTTACTCTCCGTTGAAAGTTACTATTTGTTCCGCATCGATTCTTCCTCCGTTCGATCCAGTGTGTTTGACTTGTCTTGCATCAATCCAAAGTTGGTCGGTTGATAAAACTCAGGTGGAGCACCTCCCATACGGGTGGTCAGCTTCGACTCTGATTTTCCACGAGCAAGAAGCACAGCCAGCCACTTGGGTCACATCCTGTTCTGCAAGCTTGGTCACCGTTATCTCCATGAGCGTCCCGCGTTTCCTCTTGTGGTCCTTACACGTCTATTTGGACCAGGACGGTGGCGACGCAAAAGCCCGATTTCATTGCGAGAGGGGAGTAGCGTAGCCGAGCGTGGAAATCGGCGGGCTTCAGCTCCGCGAAACGTATTTCGCGATTTTTCCGCTCCCACGTTGTTACCCATAGCAAAGTTGGTTTCGCGACATTCTGGTAGAGATATCCACTTCGGTGTCTCATAGTTTGATCTGCGTCCCGCGTTTTTCTCTGTGGTCCTCGTACCTCTATTTGAACCACGTACGCGCAAAGCAAAAGTACGATTTCCGCACGAGGGGGCATTAGCGTAGTTCGGCGAACAAATCGGCGGGGCTCGTATTGTCATCCGTGAGCATTGCGCCTGCGCCGTAGAACAAGGCGCTCTTGAACTTGTTGCAGCGAGCGTCCAGCTGAGGCGATTGGAACACGGGACGGGAGAGTGTTGCGTCGGGGGCGAGTCGCTCAAGCGACTGATAACCTTTGGTCGCAAATGGATTCAGTTCGACGGTTGGTAAGAAAATTACATAAATGGAGTTAGCTCGCGAACCGATAAGGAAAAGCCAAAAAGCTTATCAGTTAGCTTGAATGATGCGGTGACGCGGCGGCATTAAGCTTCCTGCCATATGCCTTTGGCGACCAGCTTGCGGCTGAATTCACAGAGAAGATCGTGAAATCGCTCTGCGGCGACGCCAAGCGGACGGGACTTCGGCCGCGCCACCAGCCAGGTGACGAACAATTCGGCGATGGGACTTGCGGAAACGCGCCCTTGTTTGACGAGATCGCGGACCCCGCACAAGGGCAGCACGGTATAGCCGAGTCCGGCTGTCACGAAATCGGTCATCAGCGGTAGCGTGTTAGCCTCGAAACGTACGTTGGCCACGAAGTTGTGCGCGCCAAGCCGATCTTCGACCATCAGCCGCAGACTGTTGGGCCGCATGGTCAGGATCAAGGGCAGATCGCCAAGTGCGGCGATCGGCGTCTTCTTGCGCATCGACAGTTTCGCGTCGGGAGGGCCGACCAGAACTAGCCGCTCGCGGCCGAGCGCCTGCGACACGATGCCATGCGCCGGCTCGGTCGTGTTGGTGATTGCGAGATCGAGGATGCCGTTCGCCACGAGGTCGCGCAGCTGGCCGCTCGTCTCTTCAACGAGACGGATCGCGACGCGCGGGTAAACTCCGCTGTACTGCTTGATCAGCGGCACGGCGAGCAGGCCGCGCGGTGAGGGCGGAATGCCAAGTGCGACTTCGCCTGATGGCTCGAGCGAGACTGCGGCGACGTCGGTCTTGAGCATCCGCAACTGCCGCTCGATGCTCTGCAGGCCCTCGTGCAGGTGCTTGCCGGCTTCGGTCAGCAGCATGCCGCGGCCGCCGCGCACGAACAGCGGAATCTGGAATTCCTCTTCGATTGCCCGGATCTGGCGGCTGAGCGTCGGCTGCGACACGCGCAGCGACTGCGCGGCGCTGGAAAGATTACCGTGTTCGATCACCGAGAAGAAATATCTGATCTTGCGAAGGTCCATGAACGACATTCCGGGGGAGGCGAAGAAACTATACAACTATTGAATAGATCATATCGCAAAAATTCGATTGATGCATGCTGGAGTGAGCGCTAGGCTTTTTCGGCGATCGTCACGCAACGGAGCTGATCATGAGCGGCCTCAAGCGAACCTGCATCGTTCTTGCATCTCTGCTGTTTGCGGCGACGCAACTCCCGGCGCAGGCCGACGACAACAACATCCGCATCGGCGTGCTGTTGCCGCTGACCGGCCCGCTCGCCAAGAACGGCCTCGAAAACTGGGAAGCGATGCAGATTGCGCGCGACATGATCAACGAGCGCGGCGGGATCAACGGCCGCAAGATCGAATATCTGCAAGGCGACGCCAACACGCCAAATGCTGCGATCAGCGAGACCGAGCGGCTGATCACCAAGGACGGAATCAAGATCACGACCGGCTCGTTCGCTTCGCCGATAGCAATCGCGGTGAGCCAGGCGGCGGAGCGTCATGGCGTATTCCATTGGGAGACGACCGGCGCGGCCGAAATCATCACTCGCCGCGGCTTCAAGCATACGTTCCAGGTCGGCGCCCCCGCGCGCAAATACGGCGAGGCCGCAATCGATTTCATCGTCAACGATCTCGCCAAACGGCTCAACAAGCCGGTCAATGCGTTGAAAATCGCGCTGCTGTGGGAGAATCGTGCGTTCGGAAAATCGGTCGGCGACGGCATTCGTACCTATACGAAGGGCAAGGGCATCGCGCTCGCGTTTGACGAAGGGTACGACCAGACCTCGACCGACATGACGCCGATCGTGCAGAAATTGAAGGATGTCGGCCCAGACATCGTGATTGCGATCTCGTTCCCGAACGACGCCACGTTGTTCCAGCGCAAGGCCAAGGATCTCGATTTCAACGTGGCGGCCTTCATCGGCGTCAGCGCCGGCTATTCGTCGCCCGATTTGCGGGCGGCGATCGGCGATTCCGTCAACGGCATTTTTGTTGCCGATTTTCCTCCCAAGGTGAACGCCGCGGTGTTGGCGCCGGAAACCCGGAAAGTCGCAGAGGAATTCTACAAGCGCTACGAGGCCAAGATGAAGCGTCCGCCGGCCGGGCACGCCACCGCCGGCTTCTCGGCGATCTGGGCGCTGTTCACCGACGTGCTGCCGAAGGCCAAGACCTTCGAGCCGGACGAACTGCGCGATATCGCGCTCAAGCTCGACCTGCCGGCGGGATCGCTGGTCAACGGCAGCGGCATCAAGTTCACCAATCTCGACTGGCCCGACGATCCGAAGGACGCCGGGCAGAATCTCCGCGCCTCGATCGGCGTCTGGCAGTGGACCAAGACCGGCAATGAGGAGGTCTATCCGCCCGAACTCGCCACCCATCAGCCGGTCATGGTGCCGCTGCCGGAGTGGAGCAAGCGTTGAGGCCGGCTTCGGCCGCTGACTCGCAGCATCCAGCCGGCGGAACGCCGTCATGAACACGATTCTCCAGCTCGTCATTTCCGGCCTCTTGATCGGCAGCATCTACGCGCTGATGAGCATGGGGCTGACGCTGATCTTCGGCGTTCTGCGCGTCGTCAATTTCGCCCATGGCGAGTTCCTGATGATCGCGATGTACGGCGCCTGGGCGTTCTCCAGGCTGCTCGGTGTCAACCCGTATTTTGCGGCCGTGGCCGTCGTGCCGGCGATGTTCCTGTTCGGGGCGCTGGTGTACCGGCTGGTGATCGGGTCTGCGATCGACAAGCCCCATCTCGTGGTGGTGTTCGCCACCATGGGGCTGTCGATCTTCCTGCAGAATTTTGCGCTGATGACGATGACGGCCGATCTTCGCGACGTGCCGCCGATCTTCCCTCACTCGATCTCGATCGGCCACATCTACATCAAGGGCGAGCTGCTGCTCGGTTTTGTGGTCACGCTTTGCTGCACGGCCGCGTTGCAGTGGACGATCAAGCGCACGTTTCTCGGCAAGGCAATTCGCGCCACGGTGCAGGACGGCGAAGCCGCCAAGCTGATGGGCATCGCCGTGCCGAGAATCTTCCTGATCGCCTTTGCCGCCGGTTCGGCGTTGGTTGGCCTCGCGGCGTGCGTGATGGTGCCGCTGTTTTCGGTGTTTCCGACCGTCGGATTGAACTTCGTGCTGATTGCCTTCGTGATCGTGGTGTTGGGGGGCATGGGGAGCATCGAGGGCGCGCTGCTTGGCGGCTTCTGCGTCGGCGTGGTGCAATCGGTCAGCGCCTATTACGTCGCCCCGGCATTCGGCCAATTGTTCTTCTTCGTTTTGTTCCTGCTGGTCATGATCTTCCGACCCAACGGCCTGCTTGGTCAAAAAGGCGCGGCGACGCTTGGGATGAACGAGTAGCATCGGATGAAGGCGATGCCGGCCAAACCAGATGGGTGGCGAATTTCCGGATTGCCGGCGCGCGGGCGGATCTCCTGGTTCGAGCTCGTCCTGTTTGCTATCTGCGTGGCCTGGGTGGCGCTCGGCCTTGCGCCGACGCTGCAGGACGTCGTCGTTCTCTCCTTTCTATTCGCGGGCCTGGCGCTGGCCTGGAATATCGCCGGCGGCTGCGCCGGCCTGATCTCGTTCGGACACGCCGCTTTCTTTGGCATCGGCGCCTACGCGTCGACGATCCTGTCGCAGAGCTGCAATGTCACGCCGTGGCTCGGAATTTTCGCCGGAGCGTTTGCCGCGGCCGTCGCGGGAGCGGTGCTGGCGCTAATCTGTGCGCGCTTGAAGGGACCTTTCTTTATTCTTTCCTCGCTGGCATTCGCCGAGGTGGTGCGGATCATTGCGCTGAACTGGTCTGACGTGACCGGCGGCGCCGAGGGCCTGTCGATCCCGCCGGTGCCGAACCTGGCGAACATGGTGCTGGGTTCGAAGACCGCCTACGAAGCGCTGATGCTGGTCTACCTGGCTGCGGCCTATGTGCTGACGCGTTGGCTCGAGGCGTCGCGCCTCGGGTTCTACCTCTTCGCCGTTCGCGACAACGACGAGGCGGCGGCCGCGGCCGGCATCAATCCGCTCGTGGTCCGCACGGCGGCGATGGCTCTGAGCGCGGCGTTGACGGGCGCGGGCGGCACGCTGTTCGCGCAATATTTCCTCTACCTCGATCCGACCTATGTGATCTCACCGGAACTGTCGTTCCAGTTCGCTCTGCTGCCGGCGGTCGGCGGCCTCGGGACGGCGATCGGGCCGATCCTCGGCTCGTTCCTGATCACGCCGCTGTCGGAATTGCTACGCTCGAATCTCGGTAACGCGGCGGCTGGCCTTCATCTCGTCATCTATGGCTTCGGGCTGATCGTCCTGATGCTTTACTTTCCGTCGGGGATCGCCGGCGCGCTGGAAAAGCTCCGTCAACGAAGGCCACGGCCATGAGCGCGTTGCTCGAAGTGCGGGATGTCAGCCGGACGTTCGGCGCGACCCGGGCCGTCGACAAGGTCTCCTTTGCCGTCGAGCCCGGCGAGTTGCTCGGGCTGATCGGTCCGAACGGTGCCGGCAAGAGCACGCTGTTCAACCTGATCGCAGGCGTGATGCCGCCGTCGGGCGGAAAGATCACGGTCGACGGGGCCGACGTGACCGGGTGGAAGTCGCACGACATGGCGCGCGCCGGCGTGGCCCGCACCTTCCAGATACCGAAACCCTACCGGCAATTGTCCGTGATCGAGAACGTGATGATCAGCGCCTTCCTGCGCGAGCGATCGGTTGTCGCCGCGCGCGAACTCGCCGATGCCACGCTGGCCGATCTCGCCCTTGCACCGTACCGCGACCGGCCTGCCAGCGAGTTGACGGTCGGACTGTTGAAGCGGCTGGAAGTGGCGCGCGCGCTCGCGATGCGGCCGAAGCTCGTTCTGTTCGACGAGATCATGGCGGGCCTGACCCCGACCGAGGTCGGTACCATGACGGAAATCGTCGCCGGCCTTCCTTCGCGCGGCATCACGGTGATCTGGGTCGAGCACGTGCTTTACGCGATCATGAAGACCGCAACGCGGATGGTCGTCGTCAACCGCGGCCGGGTGATTGCGGAAGGCGCACCCGCGGCCGTCGCGCGCGAGCCGCTGGTTGTCAAGGCCTACCTCGGCGAGGAGATGAAGCTTGCTTGAGGTGAAAAATCTCGATGCATTCTACGGCGCGATGCAGGTCCTATATGGCATCAACCTCATCGTCGGGACGAGCGAGATAGTGGGCCTCGTCGGCGCCAACGCGGCCGGCAAAAGCTCGCTGATGTTTTCGCTCGCCGGCTTGCGGACAGCTTGCCGCGGCGAGGTGCTGCTCGACGGCGCCGCCATCCAGGAGCTTGCGCCCTGGGAGCGGCCGGCCAAGGGCCTCGTGCTGGTGCCGGAGCGGCGGCGCCTGTTTCCGTTCATGACGGTATTGGAAAATCTCGAAGTCGGCGCCTATGTGCCGGCGGCGCGGGCCATGCTGGCACGGTCGCTGGAGGAAGTCTTCGTCCTGCTGCCGACGCTTGCCGAACGGCGCAGCCAGGTCGCGGGCTCGATGAGTGGCGGCGAGCAGCAGATGCTCGCGATCGGCCGCGCGCTGATGGCGCGGCCGCAGGTCTTGCTGCTCGACGAGCCGACCGAAGGGCTCGCGCCAATTTACGTGAAACTGCTGTTTGACCTGATCGCCGATCTGCGCCGCAACGGCCTGACCATCCTGATCGTCGAGCAGAACGTCCACCATGTGCTGCAAACCGCGGACCGCGCCTACGTGCTCGAAAACGGGCGAATCGTGATGGAAGGCGAGGGCGCGGCGCTTCTCAACGACGAGCGGCTCGAGACCGCCTATTTGGGACTTTGAAACATGATCACCGATATTCACTGCCATTACGTTCCGGACTCATTCTTCAAGTTCGCGCTGTCGCGGCCGGAATTTGCTGTTGTGACCAAGCGGCAGGAAGGCGACGCGGTGGATCTTGAGATCCGCGGAATGCATTTCGGTCTCAACACGACGTTCTTTCAGATGGAAAAGCAGCTCGATCGGATGCAGCGCGACGGCGTCGAGCGCGCGATGCTGTCGCAAGCGACGCCGTTCATCGACTATCACCTCGACGCAGCGCTCGCGGTCGAGGCCGCGATCGTCTTCAACAACGGGCTGGCGCAGGCGATCTCGTCGGATCGCGCGCGCTTCGGCGGCTGGGCCTTGCTGCCGATGCAGGATCCCGAAGCGGCGGCTGGCGAACTGCGCCGCTGTGTCCGCGACCATCGTTTCATCGGCGGGCACATCGCCTCGAACGTCCGCGGCCTTTATTTGAACGACAGCCGATTCACGCCGATCTTTCAGGCCGCCGTCGATCTGAACGTGCCGCTGTTCGTGCATCCCGCCGATCCGCTCGGCAAGGATCGCACGCGCGAGTACGAGCTCACCATCGTGGCCGGCTATCTGTTCGACAGCACCATCAACATCCTGAAGATGATCTGTTCGGGTTTTCTCGACCGCTGGCCGACGCTGAAACTGGTCTGCGCCCATGGCGCGGCGTTCAGCCCGGCGCTGCGGGCGCGGATGCAGCGCGAGGTCGACACCAACCCCGGGCTCCAGCGGACGCTGACCAAGCCGGTCGGCGATTACCTGCGACAGCTCTATGTCGATTCCATTTGCTTCGAGCCGGCGATGCTGCGCTACGTTGCCGAGGTGTTGCCGGTCGAGCAGATCATGCTCGGCAGCGACGCGCCGTTCCCACTGGGCGAGCCGCATCCGGTCACTTTTGTAAAGAACGCGTTGCCAGCCGGGCAGGCCAGCCTGGTGCTGGAAAAGAACTTCGAACGATTGATCGGAGAGTAACATGGATATCAAGCGCATCTGGACCTGCAGAGATGTCGTGTTCGCGGAGGGCGGCTTGCCTGCGCTCAAGCCTGTGACCCGCGTCGCAGCGTGTGCGGTGATCGCCAATCCGGCGGCCGGCGAGGCGCTGGACGATCTGTCCGAGCTCGTCGCCTTGGGCGCCGATCTTGGAGAGTTGCTCGTGAAGGAAGCCAAAGCGTTGCTGCCGGGTCCCGCGATTTCCTACGGCAAGGCTGCCATCGTCGGCACGTCCGGCGATATCGAGCATGCGGCCGCGATCCTGCATCCGCGAATGGGCAAGCCGATGCGAGAGGCGATCGGCGGCGGCCAGGCGATCATTCCCTCCAACGTGAAGATCGGCAGCGTCGGCGCGGTGATTGACATTCCGCTCGGCCACAAGGACGACGTCTGGTCGTTCGATCAGATTGACACGCTCGGCGTCATGGTTCCCAATGCGCCGCGGCCCGACGAGATCGTGGTGATCGTGGCGCTCACGGATGGCGGCCGTCCGCGGCCGCGCGTGTCGAAATCTGGCGCGGTGCCGCCGCAAATCACAGTTTGACCTTCGGAGCTGTCATGACCAAGAAACCCGCCTATCAGGCTTCGCCCACCAACCCGAACTTGCAGGAAATCCAGACCGAGCCGGAGCGGCGCGTCGACATGCCCTATGCGCCGGCGATGCGGGTCGAAAGCCCCTGCGGCCTGCTGTTCATCTCGGGCGCGACGCCGTCGCCGCTCTATCATAAGCATCCGCACGTGATCTCCGAGCACGATCATCCGAACAAGATCGAGGACCAGACCCGCCGCGCGATGGAGACGATCAAGGCGATCCTGGAGCACCAGGGCCTGACCTTCACCGACGTCGTCAAGGTGACGAAATATCTGACCGATATTCGCGATCAGGACGGTATGGTAGCCGTGATGAAGGAATATTTCGGATCCTGGACGCCCGCCAGCACGACCATCTGTATCAACCAGCTCTCTACGCCGGGCGCACGCATCGAACTCGACATGATTGCGGCCTTCCCGCCGGGGAAGTGAGACTATTTCTGAGGAAGTTCAGGTCCGTCGCCGACTGATAGGAAAATTACATTTCCTTCTCAGTTTAAAGGTCTAACGATGTTTAGCACACCAAAGCCATCGCAGTGTCCCGCTATTTCGCCTTGCCCAGCAGCCTTTTGTTGAGAAAGTCGATGCTGAACGGAACGGCCATCGCGACCGCGACGACCAGAGCCGTGTCGCGAATTGCCTGCGGGGAGAAGCCGAAATCGTCGTGGGCACTGTATCCGATCGCGATCGCTGCATAGGCCGCGACGCAGACTTCGATGATCATTGCTACGACGTCCGTTCGGACTTCCATCTGGCGCACCGCCTTTGCATTTGAACCATGCATAACCCGGTTCGCGGTTGATGGGTGTGAACCGCGTCACAGGTGCAAGCCGGTATAGGTACGAGAAGACAACGATCCTCTCTTAGCCGCATGGCCGCATGCAGCGGCTCGAATTGACAGTAGCGGCAACAGCACTACGCTGCCCGATGGGGAAACTTTCCCAAAAAAGAAAAAAGGGGCAGGGAACGCCGTGAAACGCGTCATCGCGTCTTGAGCGGGGCCAAACGGACATCCGCTCTCGCGCCATTCCACGTTCGCAACTATTGCTTTCAATGGCCGTCCGATCTGCTCACCTCCTGGGCGTTCGAGGTGGAAACATTGGTGCTCGGTTGGTACATCGTGGTCGAGACCGGGTCGGTGCTGCTGCTCACGGTATTCGCATCGTTGCAGTATGTCGGGACGCTGATCGCGCCGGTATTCGGCATGATGGGTGATCGCTTCGGGCACCGTGAGATTCTGGCCGGCATGCGGTTCACTTATACGGCGCTATCGGCGACCATGTTGACGCTATCGCTAACCGGCCATTTGGCCCCTCTCAATGTCATGATCATCGTCGCGGTGATGGGGCTGATCCGTCCCTCGGATCTCGGCATACGCTCCGCATTGCTCGCGGATATCATGCCGGCGCCGCAACTGGTGGGAGCTATAAGCCTGTCGCGGACGACGCAGGATAGCGCGCGCATCGCCGGCGCTTTGACCGGTGCCGGGCTGTTCGCCACTCTTGGTTTTGGTTTTGTTTATGTAATGATCGCTGGTCTCTATCTCTCGGCTGCCGTCTTGATGCTTTGTATGTCCCGGCCGGAAAAATCTCCCAGCGCAGTTGATCGCCCATTGAACAATGCGTCTGGCTCGACGCTGCTGCGCGACCTGAAGGAGGGCATCCTCTATGCCTGGAGCGGTCCCGGAATGCGCGCTGCGCTCTGCGTCGCGTTCCTGGCCAATCTCACCGCATATCCCCTGACAAACGGATTGCTGCCTTACGTCGCGCGCGAGATATTCCATACCGACCAGAGCGGTCTCGGCTATCTGTCGGCGAGTTTCGCGGTGGGCTCGCTGATCGGGTCGATTACCCTCAGTGTAGCGAGCGGCCTGCGAATAGCCCGGCTTTTGATCGGGGCAACGCTCGTTTGGTACGCAATGTTGTTAACTTTCGTGGAGATCAGGGCAATGCCAGCGGCGATGACTTGCCTCGTCTTTGCCGGTATGGCGCAGAGCATGGCGATGATCTCGGCTGCCGTGATCCTGATGCGTACAGCAAGCGCACATTTGCGCGGCCGCGTAATGGGGGTGCGGATGATGGTGATATACGGGCTGCCGCTCGGTTTGCTGGCGGCGGGCAGCCTGATTGACCTTATCGGATATCCTGCAACCGGCACTCTCTATGCGGCTGCGGGATTCATCTCGATAACGGCGATCGCGCTACATTGGCGCTCAGATCTCTGGCCAGTGCACGCAGCGGCAAATGCACGGTGAACGGGAAGGGGCGGTCCCGCGGGTCAGGCGATCAACCAGCTGACGTGAGTCGAGGCTGCCATATCTGCTGTCGCCTCCATGAGATAGAGCAGAAGTAGAAGAAGTGAAAGTGGACGACACCCCGGCCCCAGGACGGGACTGGTACGCGCCGCCGAAAAAGTAATGAACGGCTTCGCTCATCCGGGATCTCGTGACCGAACTTGCACCGCTCGACGAGCGGCTCGGAAATCGCAAAGCGAGCCGAGACTGAGGGAGCTGACGACTCTCGCTGAAGTTCAGGCGAGTTCGGCCAGCAAACTCTGATCGCCATAGAGGCGCAGGAAATGAAGAAGGTCGGAGAGGCCGTCCCCGAGCAGGGTGACGTGCGAGCGCATGACCAAGCCGGCCTGCGCGGCATCGTTGCGAAAAATGGCCTGCATGATCTGCTCATGCTCGGGAATCGATGACTCCATCCTTCCCGGCTGGAAAGTGATCGCCCGGCGGTAGGGCGATATCTTCACCGTCAGCCGGCGCAGCTCGTCGCGCAGGATCCGGTTGTGACTGGCGGCCGCGATCGTCTCGTGAAACTCCAGGTTGGCCTCGTAGAACCGATCGGCGTCGCGGGCGCTGGCCGCGGCTGAACAGGCCTGATGCGCTGCCTCCAGGTCTTTCTGCTGATCGGGGCGAATGCGCCGCGACGCCTGCGCGGCCGCCAATGCCTCCATCTCGGCTGCGACGCTGAACGCGTCGAGCAGGTCGGCAATCGAAAGCTGGGCGACCTGCAATCCCTGCCGTCCGCGCGAGACCACCAGCCCGCTCGCCGCCAGCCGCTGCAAGGCCTCGCGCACCGGCGTGCGCGACACCCCGAAATGTTCGGCGAGCTGGCGTTCGTCGAGGCGATCGCCCGGCTTGCGCTGACCTTTGAGGATTTCAAGTTCGAGACGGTGAACGACATTGGCCGACAGCGATTCCGGCTCGGCGGCTGAGGTAGCGACCATGGTATTTGGTGATGCGTCGGGAACTGTCATCATGGGTTGTCCGCCGAGTAGAATCGGTTGGCAATCGATTCGGCAAGCGCCACCAGTCCATAGAGCAGTAGGCCGCAAATGCACAGCACCACGATGGCGGCCATCGAGATCTCGGTGTCGGCGCGCGCCGTGGCGAAAATGATGAGATAACCGAGACCGGCCTGGGCGGTGATGAATTCGCCGATGATGACGCCGATGATCGACAGCGTGATCGCGATCTTCATGCCGCTAAAGATATAGGGCAGCGCCGCTGGAAAGCGGACGCTGGTGAAGATCTGCCACTCGTTGGCGGTGAGCGCGCGGCACAGGCGAAGCATGCTCTTGTCGACGCTGGCGAAGCCCGCCGCCGTCGAAATCACCACCGGAAAGAACGCGATAAAGACCGCAAACGCGATGCGCGATTGCGACCCGATTCCAAGCCAAATGATGAACAGCGGCGCCAGCGCGATCTTCGGGATCAGCTGGAAGAAGATCAAATTCGGATACAACGCTTCGTGAGCAAGCCGCGAATAGGTGATGATGATTGCGAGCACGATGCCGAGCAGGGTTGCGATCACAAATCCGGCCGCGGATTCCACCGTGGTCGGAACGGCGTGCATCAACAGGATGTCATAGTGGTCGAAAATGTATGTCGTGATCGAGATCGGCGAAGGCAGGATGACGGGCGGAATGTGGGCCAGCGTGACCGCGACTTGCCAGGCGGCCAGCACGATTCCTGCGAGCCCAAGCGGCAGGCTCGCGCTTCTCAGCGTTGTAAGGCCGCTTGACGTGGCGGCCGTCGGCCCCGCAATGATTGCGCCCGTTTCGGTGCCGGTCGATGGAAATCCGCTTCCTGCCATGGTACTCACTCGATCACGCTGCCGCGCGCGGCGGGAGTTTGCGAAGCCGGCTTGTTATGGGCGCCCTCGATCGTCAGGCGGAGCTGTCGGCAGACGCCGACGAATTCGGGTGTTTCCTCGATCTCAAAGCGTCGCGGCCGTCCAAACGGCATCTTCATGTCGAGTGCGATGGTCGAAGGACGGCCGCCCATCACGACCACCCGATCGGACAGGAACGCCGCTTCACGAATGGAGTGGGTCACAAAGATGACCGTCTTCTTGTAGGTTTCGAGAATCTCCGACAGCGCGACGTTCATCTGGTCGCGCGTGATCGCATCGAGTGCGCTGAAAGGTTCGTCCATCAGCAGGATGTCCGGATCGTGGATCAGCGCCCGGCAGATCGCGACGCGCTGCCGCATTCCGCCCGAAAGTTGCGATGGTTTTTTGTTCTCGAAATCTGAAAGCCCAACCATAGCGAGCAGTTCTCTGGCGCGCTGGCGATAGGGTTCGATCGGCAATTTGAGAATGCGAACGGGAAACAGGACGTTTTCGAGCGCGCTCTTCCAGGGCAACAGCGTCGCATCCTGGAAAATGATTCCAATGTCGCGGCGGGGCTCCTTGATTTCCGATCCGCTGAGCAGGATGGAGCCGGCCGTCGGCCGCTCGAGCCCCGCCATCAGCATCAGAAGCGTGCTCTTGCCGCAGCCGCTTGGGCCGAGCAGGGAGACGAATTCGCCGCGCGCGACATCGACCGATGCCGACGCTACCGCCTGCACGGGTGCCTGCCGGGTGAAGTAGGTCTTCTGTACGTTCTTGACCGATACCAGTGGCGGGGCGGCCGCGACGGCATCAGGCGCAGATTGGACGGCCAGCATTGGCATGCGATCCGCTTGAATCGTCAGCTGACATATTTACGGAACGCCGCCGCGTTCTTTTCGGCAAGCGTAAGTTCATCGGCGCTCAGCTTCATCTTGCCGACGAACTTGTTGGTGAACAGGGCGTCGGTATCCGGCCGCGTGGCGCCCTGGCCGGCCGCGTATTTGACGACGAGATCGGCCATCGTTGCGACCTTCTTTGGGTCGGCATAGCCGAAGCCATGTTCCTTCACCTCGGGCACGAGGTTGGTCAGATTGGTCAGGCCAAGACCGATGCGCGAATAGTCCTTGCCGGTCGAGGACATTGCAACTTCGGAATTCGCTTTCAGGAAAATGTCGATGGCCTCATCGAAGTTCGTCATCGTGAAGCGAATGGCTTCCATCGCTCCTTCGACGAAGGCGGCGCAGAGCTCGGGATCCTTTTCCAGCCGCTGCGGCTGCGTGGTAAGCGACTGGCCGTAGAACTCGATCCCGACATCGCGGAACAGCATGAAGCGAACATCGGTGCCGAGCGGCGCCAGCGAGGGAACGGTGCTGGTGGCAAAAGCGGAGACGGCATCGACTTGTTTTTCCATCAGCGACCGCTCGCGCACCTTGCCGTCGAGTTGCACCATCTGCACCTTGGCGAGATCGAAGCCTGCTTTTTCGGCATAGAGCGGCAGGAATGGATATTCTCCTGAGGTGACGCTGGCCCCGAGCTTCTTGCCCTCGAGGTCCTTCGGCTGCTTGATCGGAGAGCCGGCGAGCAGGCCAATACCCATCAGCGCGTCGTAGTTGATCTGGCCGATGCAGGTGATCGGCAATTTCTTCGCCGCCTGGATGATCACGGTCGGCGTTGCGGCCATGCCGAAATCGAACGCGCCGGCGCTGACGGCCTGCGCCGCGGCGCCCGATCCCGATCCGCGCGCCACGCTGACGTCGAGGCCGGCCTTTTTCCAGAAGCCTTTGTCGCGAGCGACATAGGCAAACAGGTTGGGGCCTTCCGGAATCCACGACGTGGTGAAGCTGACTTTCTTCGCGCCTTGCGAAAGAGCCGGGGTTGCCAGTGGAAATCCCGCGGCGCCGAGCCCTGCGACCGCCATGCCCCTCAATACGTCCCGACGTAACATCATCGATCTTCTCCCAGCGGTGCCGCCGCTCACTTCATCTTGTCCGAGCGTACCTTCATCTCGAACGACCTGGGAAGCAAGTGTCATTATGCCAAAATTGGATGTATGCATAGAAATTGGTCTGAGTGCCGCAGTATTGGCATTACAGAGAGCAATTTTTGGCTTTATTGCATATCGAAATCATGTTTACTGGGCACCTTCGGCCTAAAAATCAAAATCCTGTATACAGAGCCGGGAGAGCACATGAAGCCCTTTGAGGTTCGAAATGCCCACTTCGATCGGCTGGTGAATACCCCAGGCCTTCGCTGGATGGGGCAGAACACCAATCACGCAAAACCTCATCCTGCCGTCATCGAGGCAATGGAACGTTGCATTCGCGACGAAGAGTTTCACATTTACGCGCCGCCTGCGGGTCTCGAGGAAGTTCGGCAAGGGATCGTCAGCGACCTCGGCCTCAAAGATCAGGCGGCGCTGGTCTCGGACGGCGCGGTGTCGTCGCTTTATCACATCTGCCACACGCTGTTGCGGCCGGGCGATGAGTTCATCACCACCGATCCGACCTGGAACTGGCCGATGGCTTTTGCGCGGTCGGTGGGGGCAAGCGTCACGCAGATTCCGATTTATGGCGCAGAATACGGCTATCGCCTTGCGCCCGAGCGTCTTGCCGCCGTCATCACGCCGAAAACGAAAGTCGTCTACCTCGTCGATCCCAACAATCCGTTGGGGACGGCCTGCACCGCTGCCGAGATCGAAGCGATCGCCGCCATCGTCAAGCGCGCCGGCGCTTACCTCATTCATGACTGCACCTACCGTCATTTCGCCCACGCGCACGAGCTGGCTGCGCGGCATTATCCGGAGCGCACTCTGACGATCTACAGCTTTTCGAAATGGCTGGGCCTCGCGGGGCTTCGAGTCGGGGCCGTTGTCGCCGACCCCGACCTGATCGAGCGACTTGCGACGTCGCCTCCGAACAATCTCGGCTCCAGCATCCTGTCGCAGCGCGCAGCCCTTGCCGGACTCAAAATCAAGGCTGAATGGTTCCCCGGCCTGCTCGCACAGCAGCGCGCCAATCAGATGTTGATCTATGACGCAGTGAAGAAAGTGTCGGGTCTGGAAATGCCGGTGTTTCCGTCCAACGGCAATTTCATCATCATCGAATGCGAGAAGGCAGGCGTGAAACCTGAATCGCTGGTGGCGGCATTCCAGGAGCACAAGATCATGATCCGGCAGGGCGCCTATCACACGCCCAATTTCGGCGATCGTTTCATCAAAGTCTCAACCAGCGTGCCGTCGTCGTGGGTTGAAGAATTCGTGGCGCTGCTACCAGCCATGGTGGAGCGCGCGCGCGGCCGCAACGAGCCGGTCAAGCTGTTTTGACTCAACCGCCGGACGCCCGAAGGATACGGAGAACAACATGGATATGGGGTTGAAGGGCAAGACGGTGCTGGTGACCGGCGCGTCGCAAGGAATTGGCGAGGGGGTCGCGCGCAGCTTTGCGGCGGAGGGCTGTCATCTTCATCTCGTCGCGCGCTCCGCTGAACGGCTTGCGGCCATCAAGTCGGAGATCGAGGCGTCGCACCAGGCCAGGGTGACCGTTCACGCGCTCGACCTGACGGCACCCGGCGTGGTCGATCCGCTGGTCGAAGCGGTCGGGGAAATCGATATCCTCGTCAACAATGCGGGCGTCATTCCGAGCGGCAGCTTGTGGGACGTCGACGAGGCCAAATGGCGCGCGGGGTGGGAGCTGAAGGTGTTCGGCTACATCAATCTGACGCGCGCGATCTATCCGCGCATGAAGGCGCGCGGCGGCGGTGTCATTATCAATAACATCGGCAATGGCGGCGAAGTGTTCGACCCGAATTACGTGGCCGGCACCACGGGTAACGCCAGCTTGATGGCGTTCACCCGCGCCATGGGTGGACACTCGCTCGACGACAATATTCGCGTCGTCGGCGTCAATCCCGGGCCCGTCGACACCGATCGCATCTATAAAATGTTGAAGAAGCGCTCGATGGAATGGTACGGCACCGAAGATCGCTACAAGGAATTGCAGGATCGCTATCCGCTGAAGCGGCCCGCGCATGTCCATGAAGTCACCGACCTCATTGTGTTTCTTGCCTCTTATCGCTCGGGCTACACCTCCGGCACGATTTTCACCGTGGACGGAGGCATCGCTTCCCGCCGCTCCGTGATTTGAAGGAGTTATCATGAGCTTCGCGAAAACCAGCGATGGGATAAACCTCTTCTACGAACGCACCGGCTCTGGCACGCCGATCATTTTCGTTCATGAATTCGGCGGCAGCCATTGGAGCTGGGAGCCGCAGCTCAATTTCTTTGCGCGCAGGCATCAGTGCATCACCTTTGCCGCCCGTGGCTACCCGCCGTCGGATATTCCCGAGCAGGTCGATGCCTACTCGCAGGCCCGCGCGGCAGACGATATCGTCGATGTACTGAGCGCTGCAGGAATCCAGAAAGCGCATGTCGTTGGCCTTTCGATGGGCGGATTTGCGGCCCTGCACGTGGCGCTTCGCCATCCGAGCCGCGTGCTGTCGGCTGTCGCTGCCGGCGCAGGCTATGGCGCTGAGAAAATCCATGAGGATTATTTTAAGGGCGTCTCGGCGCAGGTGGCCGACAATTTTGAGAAGCGTGGTGCGAAGGATTTTGCGCCGGTCTATGCCGAAGGCGCCTCGCGCGTGCAGTTTCAGGAAAAGGACCCGCGTGGCTGGCGATTGTTCGCCGATCGCCTGGCACAGCACGATGCGAGAGGTGCCGCCAACACCATGCGCGGCGTGCAGATGCGGCGGCCTTCGCTTTATGATCTCGAAACCGAGTTCCGTGCCATGCAGACGCCGGTACTGGTGATGGTCGGCGATGAGGACGACCATTGTCTTCAGCCCGGCCTATTCCTCAAGCGTACCATTTCGCGCTCCGGTCTCGCCGTCTTTCCGAAGACAGGCCATACCCTCAATCTTGAAGAACCCGACCTGTTCAACTGGCACCTCTCCGAGTTCATCGCGCAGGTGGAAGCGGGACGATGGGGACGGCGCGATCCGCGCGCCGATCCCGCGCAGGTCATGCGGACCGATTGAGACGGCTGTGCCGGTGACCTCACCCGCAAAACTCGTCGATGGCGATCGCTTGTGGGCCCGCCACATGGCGCTGGCGCGGTTCGGCGCCCGTGATGATGGCGGTGTCGATCGGCCGGCGCTCTCGGCGATCGAAAGTGAGGCGAGAGCGCAGCTCGTCGCCTGGGCGCGCGAGCTCGGCCTTTCGCCGTTCACTGATCGCATGGCCAATCTGTTTCTTCGCTTTGAAGGCCGCGATCCTCAACTGGCGCCGGTCCTCGCCGGCTCCCATATTGACTCGCAACCCACGGGAGGAAAATTCGACGGCGTGTTTGGTGTGCTGGCTGCGTTGGAGGCGGTGCACGCCATTGCAGCGCAAGGCGAGCGGCCGCGTCGTTCGATCGAGATCGTAGCGTGGGCCAACGAGGAAGGCTCGCGCTTTGCGCCGGGCATGCCGGGCTCTGAAGTGTTCACCGGGAAAAAGACCCTCGACGAGGCCTATGCCAGCCGCGACCAGGCCGGCGTCCTGCAAGGCGATGCCGTACGCGAGGTGCTGGGCCGCGACGTCGATATTCCCGTGCGCGATTTCGGATTTCCGGTTCACGCTTATGTCGAGCCGCATATCGAGCAGGGACCGTTGCTCGAGGCGGCGGCCATACCGATCGGCGTCGTGTCGGGCATTCAGGGCACTCGGCGTTATCGGGTCAAGGTCATCGGCGAGGCTGCACACGCAGGCACCGCGCTCCGCGCCGAGCGACGCGATGCGCTGATGGCCGCGGTGCGCATGATCGGTGAAATCGACCGCGCCGCGCTCAAACCGGACGACACCAAGCTCACCGTCGGCCTGTTCCAGGTGACGCCGAACGCGCCGTCGGTCGTGCCATCGGAGGTGCTGTTTTCGATCGACCTGCGTCATCCCGAAAATGACGTCGTCGATGCGATGGATCGCCGCATACGCGAGATCGTGGAAGCCGAGCGCGGACCTTGCGCCGTCGAACTCAAGCAGATCGCCTACGCACCGTCGCTGACCTTCGCAGATGAAATTCGAGCCCTGATCGCGGTGGCTGCCGCGAGCGAAGGCATTCCGGCGATGGATATCTATTCGGCCGCTGGGCACGACTCACGGCAGTTGCACTACGTGTGCCCGACCGGAATGATCTTCATTCCATGCCGGGGCGGAATCTCGCACAACCCCGCGGAATGGGCCGAGCCAGAGCATGTCACCGCTGGCGCGAAGGTGTTGGCCAACGTCATCCTGCAACTTGCGAGCCAGGACGAAGCCAGATTTTCTAACTAAGCACGCTCATGCTTTGTATGCGACGATATTTCACCGCGGAGTCTCGTTTTAGAAATGTTGGCTTGGTTTCGGCGTTCGCTCGAGGCCGGGCGGCTTGGATCCGTCGCTCCATCCCTTCGTCTGCAACGGGTCACAAGCCGCCATCCCGGCAAGTCCGCCCGATGTCCCGCTTCGGCCGCGAGGATCATGCGTCACCAGGCTCATCCCCTAAGGCGAGGTTGCTCAGGTGGGGAAGCACGGCGTGGCTTTGCGATAGATCAAAGTGCTGCCTCGACGGAGGCGGCATAAACTTTGTTGCCGAGATCGCGAGCAGGTCTCCCACGCCAGCAGTGCCAGAGCGGTTCGCTACCGTCAGTGCCAGGCAAAGTGGGCCGATCAACGGTGTGCATGCACCAGAACGGCGTCGGTAACGGCGCCGTTTCTGTATTTGGTGGGATGGCTGCGCGTTACCGCAGCGGCTATCTCGTTTCCGGCGGCGTGAAGCGCTCTTTCACGCAGAAGCCTTGGCGACCGGAAACGGGCTTTACCCGGAGATCAATCCGCATCCCGAAATTATATGACGGTCTCAAGCTAACAACGCCGCACCGGCCTCGGTGAACTTCACGAACGTGCCGCTCTCATGCAGCCACAGCCAGCCGTTGGCGATGGCGCGATCAAGGCCTGCCTTGTATTCGGCGGGCGTGCCTTTCAGTTCGAACAGAAACGGACCGTTGACCTTCTCGATGTGGATGCGGCCGTCTTGGACAGGTTCAACGCCGTTGGCGATTTCAATGAGCTTGCGGGCGGCGGTGTCGGGATCGGAAAGGGGGCGGGGTTGGATGAATTTCATGGTTGGGCCAGCGTCGCTTTAAGTGCGTATATTGGCGTAGCTTAGGCTCCGCCTTCTGTCTCGGCCTCCTCAAGAGCGATTTTCATGAACGTGTCGAGATCGAACGATACCTCACCAACGGTGCGTGCCTCAAGCAGTGGAGCACGGGCAGCGGCCTTGAATAGAGTCTCGTTGACCATGTGATAGTTGTCGCCCGTCACGGTAAACGTCCAAGTTTCCCGGGAGACGGTTAGGTAAGATATTGATTTTCTTTAGTTTATGATGGGCGCACAAGGGATCAAACCTTGGACCTCTCCCGTATGAAGTGAGTCGGACGCTAGCCGGCTTTTCGTTGCCGTATGATGGGTGCGCGACCTGCGCGCCCGCGGTGTCTCGATCATCTACATTTCTCACGCGCTGGAGGAATCGCTTGCGGCCATCATTGGTGTTTCAGAGCCGACTGTCTCGCGAATGCGGCAGGCTCGTTTGCGCTTGAGCGAGATAAAGGAAAAGGCTTCGAGCTGGCTGCGCTCTTCGTTCGTTTCGCTGGTTCACTGGATGCTGCTGTTCATGGCGATCAGGTAGCGGCAAGAGCATGGCTGAAGAGTGAGAATGTCGCGTTGCGGGGTAAGCCCCTCGATCTTATTCAAAGCATTGGTAGGTTGGTGGATGTCGTACGTTACTCGGAGGCGTGTTCCGAAATGCCCTGAGCGATCGGCATATCCGGAGGAGGGCAAAACGTACGCTGTCAGAACGTTTCGGTAACCTTGCTCAGGCGAGGGGGGCGATCCGGGTCAAATCCGCAGGCGCGCGCGGTGTGCTCGATCATCCGATAGGCAGGAATGAGCATTGTGATTGGATCCGTGACGGCGTCATCCTCGGCCAGCCAGGGCAGTGAGCCGTGCGGTCCGCCGCATAGATGCAACGCGATCTCATGCTCGCGCAATTCTTCTGCCAACGCGTCCACCGTCGTCGCTGTTTCATCCTTCAGGCGCATCATGATGACCGGGGTGCGTTTTGACAATGCGGCTCGTGGCCCATGCTGCAGCTCGGCGGCGCTCAACCCAATGGAAGGTAGGCGCAGGATTTCCGAAAGCTTGAGCGCGATCTCCCGCGCGGTGCCGAGGCCCAGGCCCCGCGCCGCCACAAAGACGGCTGACGCCTTGGCGAGATCATTGGCAATTCTAGACCAATCGAGCGTCAGCGCGTTGTGAAGGCGCCCGGGCAGCCTATCGAGGGCTGATCGCAGCGCTCGATCCTCCGCCAGTTCGGCAATCAGTCCGGCGCCGGCGGCCATCGAGCCGATCACGGTCTTGGTTGCTGCCACGGAGAGCTCCTGGCCAGCTTGGATCGGGATGACGAACTCCGCTTCGTCAGCCACCGGCGACGCTATCGCATTGACGATTGCGATGGTGCGAGCGCCCGCGGCGCGCGCCGCCTGGGTCGCCGCGACGAGATCCGGGCTGCGGCCGGATTGCGAGATCACGATGAAAAGCGCATGGCGCAGCATCAAGGGCGTGCGAAATGCCGTGATCACCGAAGGAGCACTGGCTGAAACGGGAAGGCCAAGCCGCGTCTCGACAAGGTACCTCAGATAAACTCCGGCGTGCCCAGAGCTTCCCCGGCCGCACACGACACACAGGGGGGCAGAGCCAATCTCAACTCGCTGTGCGACGTCCCGCGTGATGATGCGGTTACGAACAGTGTTGGCGACAACGTCGGCGCTTTCCCAGATTTCGCTCGCCATCGCGGATGTCGTCATGGCTCTATCGGCTCGCTTGCTTGCGCGCCGCCGCTCCCTTGGGATACCGGTCACTATCCCTATTGAGCTCGGCAAACACGCGCCTGAGATTGCCGTCACAGTTTTGCAGAATGGTCTCAGCATCAACCCTGCCGACACCCAAAGTCAGAAGGACTGCGGCCTTGATGTCTCCCTCGGCCTCCTCAAGCGACCTTGCTGCGCGCGACTGATCACAAAGCGCGATTTGCGCCACCATGGCTTCCGCGCGCCGCTTCAGCTTGGCATTGGTCGGCTGCATGTTCACCATCATGCCGCGAAACACCCGGCCAAGACGCACCATGATTCCCGAGGAGATCAGGTTGAGCACGACCTTCTGAGCCGTGCCCGCCTTCATCCGCGTCGAGCCGGCGATCAGCTCACGGCCGGTTTCGATCAGAATAGGAAATTTTGCCGATGCCAGCAGCGCGGTACCCGGATTGTTGGCGACGCCGATTGTCACTGCACTGAAAGAGCCCGCCTGCTGCAACGCCGCGACCGTGAATGGCGTTGTCCCGCTGGCGGAGACGGCGATCACCGCATCGTGCGGCGTGAGCCGCGCCGCGGTGATCTGCGCGACCGCATCCTCGACATCGTCCTCTGCGCCCTCGATGCTGGTGACGAACGCGCGGTCTCCGCCGGCGATGATGAAGCAGACCCGCTCGTTGGGCCAGGCGAAGGTCGGCATTAGCTCGGCCCCGTCCTGTACCGCAACGCGGCCCGAGGTGCCGGCGCCGACATACACGATCCGTCCACGATCGCCTAACGCCGCCTTGGCCGCTTCGGTCGCCGCAGCGATCGCGGGAAGCGCATGGCCTATTGCAGCAACTGCCATAAGCTGTCCTTCCCACATGGCTTCCATTGCCGACGTCAGCGACCAGGCATCAAGATCGGCAAAGCGAGGATCGATTTCTTCGGTGGCCATATCGTTGACCGATGCGCCTTTAAATGCGGAACCTTGAAGTCTGGTCATGGTCGATCTCTCTTTTGGGTAGGTCGAGCCGCCCTCGTGCCACCAGTAACGCGCCAGCCGCTGCGTCGGCGTCAGGCTGTCTCAAGCGGGCGCGCAGGTCAGGTGTCAGCCATGGCGTGATGGCGTCGGCGAGCCCGCCCACCAGCGAGAGCCGTTCAATTCCTCTCGCCAAGAACAGGTCGAGCAGATCGCCAATGGCATCGGCTGCGCGTTCGACAATGCGGCGGCCGACCGGATCGCCCCGATTGGCATGCCGCATTACGACTGGCGCGAACGCCGCGTAATCTGTCGCCCTGGCTTCTTCGGACCAGGCCACTGCCTGATAGGGATCATGATCGAATGCGTCGAGTACCTCGGAAAGCAGCGGGGTCAGCTCGCCGCGGCGATCAGCAGTCCGCAGCGCCAGTCGCACGACCTGCAGGCCGATGTCGGCTCCGCTGCCTTCGTCTGAGACGGGAAAGCCATAACCAGCAAGGCGGATTTCCCGGCCATCGATCAGGCCAACACCCACCGAGCCCGTGCCCGCTACGACGATGGCACCGTCCCCGCCGCCATGGGCACCGAGACAGGCCGCCAGCCCGTCGCTGATGAAGATACAGGACGCAAAGGGATGCGCGATTTCGCTGAGCGCCGCCATCGCGCCCCGGCGATTGAGACCGGCAAGCCCAATGACGACTTGCATCCGCGCAAAATCATCTCGCGCCAGTCCGGCCTGCGCGGCTGCAGCTTCAGTGGCTTCCATGATCGACCGCCAGGCCTTTTCGAGGCCAATCCGCGTCGTGGCAGGCCCCGAACTCGCCTCGCCAAGCACCCTGCCGTTTTCCGCCTCGATCCGGGCACGACAGCGGGTTCCGCCACCATCAATGCCGAGATAGATGGTACCTTTTGTTGCCATCGCAAGTTAACGCGAGGGTTTCATTCCGGGTCCGGCCCAAGAGCCTCTCTCGCGTTACCATGCGGAACTCGCCTCACAAGTTCCGTGACTGCCAATCTCGGATGACTACTGATGGGTCACGTAAGGACTTCCACCCCTCTGACGATTGCTGCGCAGCGCATCTTTGATGGTACCGACATACGCGGGCCGGGCGCCGTCAGGATCTCCCAGGGGCGGATTGAAAACGTCACCTTTGGCGAGACAGGGGCGGGCGCCTCAATCCATCTTCCCGCAGACGCAGTCCTTGCACCTGGATTCATCGACATCCAGGTGAACGGAGGTGGGGGCGTTCTTCTCAACGATCAGCCCTCGGAGGCTGGCGTTCGACGCATCGTTGAGGCGCACCGGGAGCGGGGGACTACGGGCTGCTTGCCGACCCTCATCACCGATCGCGTCGAAGTCATTGAGCGATTGGCCGCAGTCGCCGAGGGTTGTCTCAAAATTCCCGGCGTGCTCGGCTTTCATTTGGAGGGGCCGGCCCTCAATAGGTCTCGCAAGGGCATTCATCCGGAAGCCGAGATACGCTTCCCCAATCGGCGGGATCTCGCCGCCATCAAAAGTTTTGGGGGCTGCGGCCGCTCCATTGTGACGTTGGCCCCGGAAGGCGTGCCCGCCTCCATGATCGATGAATTGATCGGCGCCGGATTACGGATCGCGGCCGGTCACAGCGACGCCACCGCAGCCGAAATCGGGCAGGCGGTTGATCGCGGTGTCTCCGGTGTGACCCATCTCTTCAATGCCATGTCGCAGTTGAATGCCCGTGAGCCGGGCCTGGTGGGTGCCGCACTTGAGGACGGCCGGCTATATGCAGGGATCATCTGCGACGGCATCCACGTTGACCGTACTGGCTTGCGTGTTGCCTTCCGTTGCAAGGGACGCGATCGGTTGATGCTCGTCACCGATGCCATGCCATTGGTTGGTACGAACGATCAGCAATTCATGCTGCGAGGAAGGCAAATCACGTTGCGCGAAAATCGCCTGTCTGGCCCCGACGGCACGCTCGCAGGCGCTAACCTCACCATGATCGAGGCGGTGCGCAACGCGGTTGCGCTGCTCGAAATCCCCCTTGTCGATGCTCTCATCATGGCCTCCCGGACGCCCGCGGCATTTTTGGGCCTTGAGTCCGAGCTTGGACGGATCGCGCCGGGATACCGCGCTGACCTTGTGGCTTTCAGTTCAGACTTTGAAGTTGTCGGCACATGGATAAATGGGGTCGGTTCGATGGACGGGGCGAGTCGCGCTTCCCACCGACACTAAGTGCGCGACCATCCCATCATCATGCATTAATGCAGCTTTTTTGGCAGAAGGTACACGATCGAGCTCCGCTACCCGCGAAGCGCACGCGTACTGATAAGCGACGAGCCGGCCGGTGCGCGCCGAACGTGGCGGGCTCATAGACAGGGTAATGGATGAGGCTTTCCCCAATTAGCTCTAATCGGATATTGATTGCTGGAGCTAGCTCAAATTTGCCCATGATGGATTGGAACGAGAGTTCAAGATTTTCAATTGGTTAGAACCCGGCGTGTGCACGACGTGTGCGCCGGGAGATCAAGAAAAATTCTACGTAAGCCAAGGTGAGCAAGCCTTCGGTGCCCGGATAGCGCCAAATTGAAGGTGCCCATGATAAAAATTCCCGAGGACTGGTGAGCTTGCGGCGGGGAGCGGCCTCAGCCTGTCGGTGGCAGAACCGACTCGGGTAGCCGATTCCAGCGCTATACTATCAAGCGTCCTGTTCTGCCAGTTCTCGCCCCAACTCGTCAGCGCTTCGAGAACCTTGTGGACAGGTGAACCCGCGGCAACATCTTGAATGTCTGTCTCTCCATGCACGAAGGTAGCGATCGTGAAGCGCACTGACATCCTTAACAAATGGCATCCCGCGCCGAAGCGCTTATGAGCGTCCTAACCGCACGTCACCTCAATAAGGGCGTACCCGCACTTGTTTCCTCCCTTTGTATTCAAACGGACAGCGTTCGAGTTAGAAAACCCCTTACACATTTGCTTTCCAATCTCATCGTCGGTTCCAAAATAGCCGCAGACGAAAAATGCATCATGCGGCCCCACGCAATTTGCCTCGAACTCCCCTGTGCAAACTCGTCTCACGGTCTTGGGTCTACTTGGCGCGGCAGTTGCTGTGGGAGTTGGTGTAGCAGTTGCTGTTGGTGCAGCAGTTGGTGCAGCAGTTGGTGCGGTAGTTGGTGTAGCTGTCGCTGCGGCAATTTCTTCTTCATCAGGCGGCGCTTTAAACGCTGAGATTGAGAATTGGCCGTCGCTACCAGTCATTTGAAGCTCTAACCCAACTTCTCGCGAGGGGTTTGCGCGGGCCACGCACATCTTTCCAGTCTGATAATAACCCGTGTCCCTGAGAGTCCGAGCGATGCTTTCGCCATCATCGATTTTTACGCCGATTCTAGCCGGCGGCCGAACGGCTGCGAAGTAGAAACGACACTCGCCTTTCGGCACGCGGATCTGCACTCGTCTCTTTTCACCATCCTTCATTGAACCGCTTGTGTATTCGTCCGTTGGCTCTGCTGTTCCAAACATCTTCTGTTGTCTGGAGAGAAGGAAATCATTCCAAAATTCGTCGGGAAGATTCATGGAAACATAAAAGGCGCGCCACACCGCGGCGCTTGCGACAGATGTCCTTACAAGTTCAAGAGCAGATCCTATGATGACCAAGGCCAGCGCAAACCACATAAAGCGGGTGCCAGCGTCTACCTTGCTCGTTAGCAGCAATATTGTTGCTAAAACTGCAGTGCCGAGGCCAAGTCCGATGGCCCCATAGCTGAGATAGCCGCCGATGGTCTGAACAATTTCGTTTGAAAGCATTTGCGGTCTCGGGGGGCTAGCAATCCCGGTCAACCTAAAAACGATTCCAATGTTAGCTTCAACTAGGCGTAACGGGAAGCGGATTCTCGAGACTGGGGCCATAGCGGTCTACGAGCAATCGGCCGTCGACTTCTGACTTTGACCTTTGGCGGACGTCCATACTTAGGAATGTCAGGTCTGCTTCGCGAAATGTTTGTCGCGACACCGTCTCTGCCGAAGCCAATGCGCGCTCCAGCATCGGAAGGACTTCCCAAAGGCGAAGGGTTTGACGTGAAGATCCTCAAAGAGATCATCAAGCTACGAAAGCAGGACCAGGAAGAGCGCGACGAGCGCGTCGATCTTTACATGCGCGCAATGCAACAGGCGGGACCGGAGAAGGTCGCCAAGGCCGCGTGAGACGGTATGGCGGGTTAGCGATAGCGCAACCCGCCATCTCCGGGCGCCTCAGTGGCCCGCATGGCTGGCACAGGGCGGGGAATCGATTTTATACCGTCAGCGGTTTGCCGTGCGGGAGAAGCCTAACGCCGTGTGCGCAGCCAACTTATTGAGGGCAGTGGAAGGAACGGAGAGCCGACAAACGATCGGCCAAGCCCGATCATGGACGAGGATAATACATCATCCTATGCCGGCGACCAGCGAACTCCGCAAAACCCTGTTCGGGAGAGAGAAGCATCACCAATACCTCGACAGGCCCAAATACCCGTCCTGCAAATTGGGGAATCTCTGCGACGACTGCGTACCGGTCTGTTTGGCTTCGATCCTGTCCCTCGCGGGCAAGAGGACGCGGCGGTGCGGTGAATCCCGCCGCCGTCAAGATGCCAACCGCGTCTTCAAGGGCCATACCGGCGGAAATGTAAGGCAAGATGATAGCCGTAAACTCGTCGGCATGACCCGATTTTCCGCTGTCGGGAAGGCGGTCGAACGCCTGGTCGAGTTTGGCCCGAAGCTTGATGCCGCGATTCCTAATTTCCTCGGAAGCCAGTCTCTTTGCCTCGCCCATCTCAATCGTATTTTCCATCCCGGTCTGCCTCAAAGCCTGTGCGCGCAGGCTGGTTGGATCAGAACCGAAAGTTCCGATTGCTGCTATCATCAATGGCATCCCGCGCTGCAACCGTCGGGTTCGATCAGGCATGGGACGTTTCCTCTTACTCCGCGAGGATCAGGCCGACGACCTAACCCGCAAATAGCCGATAACTTCAGCCAACCCCCGGACTGTCTGAATCAGGTCGATGGGACGGCCACCCAACACCGAATTATCGGCCACCAGCCAAGCTCGCGCCGCCAATTCGTCACCGGCGACTAGGCGGTCAAGCAAATCCCAGACTTGAACGAGCAACTGAGCTAGCTCAAAGGCTTTGCCATTCCCTCGTTCCAGCACGAACTCCCCCTTTCTCATCCTAGATATCGTTGGCTCCGACAGCCCAATTATCGACGCGAGCGCCTTCTGCGACAAGCCAAGCCTCTCGGATGCACGGACGATCGCCTTAGTCAAGACGACGGCTTCTTCACTAGGGTCCGGCTTACGCTTTGACCGTGGCATCTGATTTCATCGGAAAGAATTGTCTTTCGACTTTGCTCGAGAAATTAGTGTCGTCCGGAAGTCGGTGGCGTTAGGATTCCCAGCGGGGGCGGGCAATCGAGTGCTCCCATGGCCTTCGAAAGCCAGCCAGGAACGGCAATCCGAGCTGCCCAGTATGTTCGCATGTCCACGGACATGCAAACTTACTCAATCCAGAATCAGGCGGACGCTATCGCGAACTATGCGGTGCGTCATGGCCTGACGATCGTTCGTACCTATGCGGACGAGGGTCGAAGCGGTCTCGATATAGAACGGCGTGCTGGGCTCCAGGCCCTTATCGACGACGTAAAGAGAGGCCGTGCCGATTACGAGACTATCCTTGTCTACGACGTCAGCCGCTGGGGTCGCTTTCAGGACGCGGACGAGAGCGCCTACTACGAGTTCCTTTGTAAGGAAGCCGGCATCCAGGTTCGTTATTGCGCCGAGACGTTCGAGAATGACGGTAGTCTCTCGTCGACTGTCTTGAAATCGATCAAGCGCGCGATGGCTGGCGAATACTCGCGCGAACTTTCGACAAAAATATTCATTGGTCAGTCGCGCATTTCGAGACTCGGCTTTTGGAAGGGAGGACCGCCCGGCTACGGCTTGCGGCGCCAACTTGTCGATGACAGGGGGAACGCCAAAGTTATTCTCCAATATGGGCAACGAAAGAGCATTCAGACTGACCGAACCGTGTTGGTTCATGGTCCGGCCGTTGAGGTCGACACTGTTCGGCGCATCTTTCGGTCCTTCGTAGAGGAGCGCAAATCGGAAAGCGCGATCGCGAGAGAAATCAATGCTGACAATCTCCCAACCTCCAATGGAAAACGTTGGAAGCCAGAAAGCGTCACAAGGCTTCTGACGAATGAAAAGTACCTCGGTCACATCGTCTTCAATCGCACTTCATTTAAACTCGGCCAGAAGCGGGTCGCAAATCCGTCCGAGATGTGGGTCCGCGGAGATAACGCGCTCATCCCTATGATCGATCAAGGCTTGTTCGGTCAAACACAGGAGATCATTCGGAAACGACGTCAACTGCGCGCCGATAACGATCTGCTCAACCGCCTAGCCGCTGCAAGGCAAGAGCCCGGAGATTTGACGGGCTCCACTAATGACGGCTACGACCACTTGCCATCCGCCGAGACGTTCCGCCGCCATTTCGGTTCCCGGTTGGGCGCTTACCGGTTCATCGACTATCGGCCGCCATTGCCGACGAACCGTAAGATCATAGCGGCTAATCGACGAGCGATCATCGAAAAGGCGATCAATTTGATCGTGGCCAAGATTACTCAGCTTGGCGCAAGCGTCGCCGTAGTCGGCAAAAATCAAATCCTCATCGAGAACGACGTCTCAGTCTCGCTTTGCGTCGCCCGCGCGAACTGCGATCGCTCGCAAATTCGTTGGTATGCGCAGGTTGATCGGTTCGCCAAGTCCGATCTCACGCTCGTGGTGAGAGTGGATCTCGCCGATAAAGAGATCGAGAGCTGCTATTTGCTGCCGACCGCTGAGATTGCCGGAGCGAAATACAGCACCATGTGGATTGCCGACAGGAGGTTCGTCGAGGCTTGCCGCTATGAGAGCCTTGACGCCTTGTGCGAGGCTTGCGTCCGCCATGAGAACGGACGCGCATCATGAAGCGAAACTACAAGATCAAGACCGTCCCAATTTCCGCGATCACAGTCGTCAATCCGCGAGATCGCCGGGAGTCTTCGTTTAAAGACATCGTGGCGTCAATCAAAGCGGTCGGCCTGAAGAGGCCAATCACCATCAGCAATCAAAAAGGCTTCGGCAAATATGAACTTGTCTGCGGGGAGGGACGAATCCAGGCGTTTTCTGCGCTAGGGACCTCAGAGATCCCCGCCATTCTAGTCGATGTCACGACTGAAGAATGCATACTTATGAGCCTAGTGGAAAACATGGCCAGGCGGCGGCACTCCCCGGTGGAGCTGGTGGGGGACATTAAGCGCCTGTCCAAAGAGTATGATGCCAACGAGATCTCGGCAAAGCTGGGTGTAACGCGCTCTTATGTGAAGGTCGTTTGTTACCTGCTCGAGCACGGTGAAAAGCACCTGATCAACTCGCTTGAGCGACATGCCATTACGCCGACACTTGCCTTGCAGATCGCACGTGCGAACGCTCCTGAGCTTCAGGCTGCGCTGCTTAAGGTCTGTGAGCAAGAGCCGCGCTCAGTACACGAGATTGCGAAGCTAAGACAGCTCTTTGAGCGACGTCGTCGTGCTTTGACAGAGGCCAACGGGAAGGTTGACAAGATTACGCCGGCGGACCTGGTCCGTGCCTATCGCCTGGAAACAAACCGGCAGAAAGTCGTTGGCCGAAAAGCTGATCTAACACACATGCGTTTGCTCTTTATTGTGAACGCGCTGAAATCCCTTCTCAAGGAACGCATGTTTGTCACGCTTTTGCGCGAGGAGGGGGTAGAGCGGATGCCGCTGCCTCTCGTGCGGCGGCTTTCGGCGACAGCGGTCCCATGAGTGCCAAACGCATCCGAGCCGCGTTCGAATCCGAGCTGAAGATGTTGCCGCTTGCCTCACTTCTGCCCACCAAGGAGGTGCCCGATAGCTTCAGGCGATCTCCGAAGTGGCGCTTTATAGCAAATACCATTGAAGAGATCGGCCTTGTTGAACCGCTTGTGGTCTATCGAAGAGCCGACCTTCAAGGGCAGCATTTATTGCTGGATGGTCATCTGCGAAGAGAAATTCTTATGGAGAAAGGGGAGGCTCAGGCAGAATGCTTGCTCTCGTACGATGACGAGGCGTTCACGTACAATAAGAAGGTAAGCCGGCTCGCGGTTGTTCAGGAGCACTTCCTCATTAATAGGGCCATTGAGCGAGGCATCTCCGAAGCGCGGCTCTCCAGGGTTCTGGGCGTCAAGATTGATTACGTGAAGCGACGGCTCAGTCTTCTCAAGGGCATATGCCCAGAGGCCGTCGACCTGCTGTCTACCAAGCCGGTCAACCCCGTCGTATTTGATCTTTTGCGGAAAATGAAACCGGGGCGCCAGATCGAAGCCTGCAAGCTCATGTCGTCCGCTTCAATCTATTCGTCCGGCTATGCGCGCGCATTGCTGTCTTCGAGCGGCGATGACGATCTGATGAAGCCTCGGAGGAGAGCGCCGCCGCCAATCGTAACCTCCGCTGATCTCTCTCTGATGGAACGGGAGCTAAAAACCGCGCAGAAAGATTTCAAGGCGGTCGAGATGAACTACGGAAACGACTTGGTCAATCTTGTTATCGCGGCGCGCTATGTCTCGATCCTTCTGAGCCGTCCAAGGATCGTTGGATACCTGGATGCGAACCATCCCGAAATGCTGGTTGAATTTCGAGATATTTTGTCAGCCGCGTCGATGGACAATTCTGGAGCAGATAACATCATAACGGATACCCAGGACTCCGAACTTAGTAAAATCCAGCCGGGTGCCAATTCTTCCAGAACCAGCCGAAACCCGCGGCGCCCAGAGCCAAAAGCGTCGTGGTCCAGGGAAACGAACGACCGCAAGCGGCCTTCAGCGAAACCACGTACAGGCACGCGCCGATGAGCAGCCCGTAGTTTTTCCGGAATTCGCCATTGCGCTTTATGAGCTCTAAAAAATCGGACCTCTCGATTGGATGCGCCACTCTGCAGCCCTCCGTGTCTTGTGGCCAGCTTTGGCCAATTGCTGAGGGCGCTTAGATCACTGATTTGCCCGACGGGTAGTGTCCTAATTTTGAGGCGGCCAGACTGTGGGTCGGGCGGGACAAGGTGGGCTTCGGCTCGCTGGCACCCGACACTTTCAAACCCTTCATCGCCTCAATTCGTGTCGAGCCGTTACATGGAAATCGGCCTTAGCGGCCGCCAAGTCCAGTTTTGTTTGCCTGCAAACCAAGCATCACCGGTTTTAGAACCTTGAAGAGAAACAAAACCGCGAACCGATTGAGCTTACCGAAATGGAGTCGTCGAACTCCAGAATCGTCGCAAACGGAGCCGGTTCGCCAATTGATCATGAAACAGTGAAAAGTTAATCAAACGGGCTACGTCATGGTATGCCCACTGGCCCGCTTTCGAGATTGGACCCGGACCAAGGGTAGGGTCTCCGCTGTCAGCTTTGCCGGTTCCGTCAGTGCTGCCGTGGCTAGTTATTTCGGTTTTGGTGCTGCGACCGATCTGACGAACGGGCGTTCGCGCTCCTATAGCACGTACGTGCTATAGGCTAAGCCCCTCGGTTCGTGTTGAAGTTGAATCATGGTGGGTAAGGGAGGACGCCGGGAACCACCGATTATCAGGGTGTGAGAAACTGGTAGGCGATAGAGCTTCCACCTGCGCGCAGGTTGTTGTTGTGTCGTTGATGCGTTGGTTATGGCAAAAGTTGCGCACCATTGTGGCGATAGTGGCACGTCGTGATCTGCAGTGTTGCTGGCAGAAGTTTTCGAGGTAGCAATTCTTCGCAAGTATCGGTAAAGTAGTGGGACTCATCTTCTACGCTTTGAAGCTTCATCAAAGCATTCCATCGGCAAGCGTGAACGTTTGGGGTTCGCCGACGCTTTCGGTTGATCGTACTAGTGTGTTCGTTTTGGGCGGGAGGGACACGGTTGGGGCAGTGCGGCTGTTTTGCGACCGATTGATTATAGGCTTCTAAGGGTTGTTCTCCTGGCATTGATAGTTTGGCCTCGGATCCGCGGCCACTCTGCGATGGTTGACGTCTCGAGAAAGACTACGGGAACGGACAGCGCCTTCTAAGCGCAGAAGCAGCTCAACGCGGCTCGGCCTAACAAAGATCAGGGTTCCATCAAAAATAGTTCGCCCTTCGTGAAGGAGGGCCGATGAGTGTTGGCTGTCGCTAGTCCGGTGGAGGCAAGGTTGCGTGATGGTGCGTTGAATAGCGTGGCTCTGCTTGAGCGTGCGGCGAGTTTTTATCGCGACTATTGGGAGTTAGATCTGAGCGTTTGGATTGATGCGTTGCGCGCGCTTCCATCTGCTTCGGAGGTAACTGAAGAAGAGGTGTTGGCCTGGGTTGACGGCCCACTGCGGCGCTTCTTTCCGTTTGCGACATTCTGGATTGCTTACGGAAGTATATCCGGCGGCCGGGGCCATATTCATTCCTATCTGGCGAGTGGACACGAATTGGAATTTCTTGGCACCCGTCAGCAATCATTCGACTTGAAATCAAGGGGTTGCCTCAGCTGGTTAGTGGCTAACCGAAAGCCCGTCTTTTTAGATCGTAGAGGCGCCCAGAATGAAGCGGGGACACCCATTTTTGCGACCGAGCTTGAACTCGAGGAGATAGATAGATACTCGTTCGGGGCCATGGCTTCACACTGCGTGATGGACCCATTTGTCAATGCCGGCACCTACGTCAGTTTTACGGGCATGCCGGGGAAGCGGCCGGGCGAAGTGCTCGCAGCTCTCAATTTGATCTCGCCTGTTCTGCACACGTTGTACCTCCAGACGAAACAAACACGGCTGCCCACAGTCGACCTATCGTCCTTGACCGATCGTCAACGAGATTTAGTTGATCTCGCGCTGAAAGGATTGTCGGACAAGGCCATCGCTTCGCGCCTGACGATTTCCGAACATACGGTTGGCAATCATTTCCGTGCCATCTATGCCAAACTCGGGATCTCCAAGCGCAGTCAGCTCGCCACAGTGCTGAAGTAACGTTCGCATAGCACGTACGTGCTATCGATCGAAAATCCCATCCATGTTGTACTGACAGCGTGGCGGAATAACTTCCGGATTTAGAAAGGCGCCAACCGCTCAGCAGGGCGGGGACGACAGCGGATGTTCAGTCATCGGCTGTCGGTCACGTTGTCGCGTCGGAGGTGGACGTTACGAAAAGCTCTGCCCGATCACAACCGCAGCGACCGGGACCGGGACGTTATGCGTTCGTTTTGGGGGATTGATATGGCGGAGGTCGTGCGCGCGCTGTGTCGCTGGTTGAACGTCAAGAAGCTAGCGAACAGGGTCGCGCTTCGCGGCTTATTTGCTATGTCTATGTTGGCATTGCTGGTCGTCGCCGTTCCGCAATCGTCCTTCGCGCAGTCAATGACGTTGCCTGGCAAGTTCAGTGTCGGGTCGTCGGGATCCGCCACTTACAACGTGCCGATTGCATTGCCACCCGGGACTGCCGGGCTCGTTCCGAGTCTGTCGCTCGAATATAATAGCCAGGGCAGCAACGGCTTGCTTGGCATCGGATGGT